>Ga0224531_1000013_pt1 | contig 137867 bp, 114 predicted proteins | sample CBST100metaG_FD_179876 | JGI IMG/M metagenome (GOLD analysis project Ga0224531, IMG submission 179876) | Peat soil microbial communities from Stordalen Mire, Sweden - C.B.S.T100 | ecosystem: Environmental > Terrestrial > Soil > Wetlands > Peat | place: Sweden: Norrbotten County, Stordalen Mire...
CGCATATCCGGCGCGTTCCAGAAAAGCTGGCGCGGGAACAGTTCGCCGCCGACGCCTCGCAAAAACTGGGGATCGATTCGTCGGTGCTGCGCGAAGAACTGCGGCAGGCCGCGCTCAAGCGGCGGGAACGCGTGGAAGAGCGTGTAACGGCGCTGACCGAGGTGGAGCGGGTGCTGGTGCGCGCGCTGGCGATCATCGATCCCGAAGACGAAGCGGCGCGGCGGCTGGCGGCCGAGGCTGTGGCCAACCAGCCGGAGCGCTTCGAGCATCTGGGCGTCTTTCCGGCGCTCAAGGCGCTGGCCGTGCGCGCGGCGCAGGATCCAATGGAAGTGGTCGAGGACTCGGGCCAGCGGGCGCTGGTGGCTGAAGCGCTTTTAGGCGAAACGCGGCCGCCTGCCGAAAGCGAGGTAGCCAGCGCACTGCAAGGGCTGGAGGAGCGAACTGCTGAAAATCGTCAGCGCTCGCTACGAACGCTAATCGCCGAAGCCGAGCGGCGCGGCGACTTTGCCGAGCTGGCCGCGCTAACGCAGCAAAAGCTGGAGCTGGACCGAAAACTCAGGCAGTTGCAGAGCCGTAAGCTCGCCGAAGAATAACGCAAAAAAGATTTTCAGTCGAAATGCCCTGCGCGCAGCGAATCATGCGCCGAAATGCTTCGCTCTAGCGTCTAAAGTATAGAAGGAACAGGTGCGAAGAGCGAAATTAGAGCGCTTCGCGGCAATTGAGCCAGGGCGTTTGGCGCAGGATTGGCGCTGGTGTCAATGGAATGAAATATGGTAATCTGTTGATCTATGTGAGGATGCGCGCCCTTTTGCCCCACACATGAGCTGCGGCTCGCGGGCGTTCCAGGCGTAACCTGTAGCGTTATCCTCCTGTTCCAGGAAAATATTTGCCGCTCCTGCGGAGAGCTGGAGCTGTACACGCAGGATGATTTCCACAAGGAAGTCTTCTCTATGCGTGCTCGTCACTGGCGGCGATGCCGATTAAGTAATTGTCGGCGTTCGGACCAGGAGACCAGTTCGTTGAGCAATTGCGGCGGGCAAAAGGATACAACCGGGCGAAGCGCCGAGAAGATTTACGTTTAGCCCCAGAGAGTAGGATTCATTGGCGATCGACGAAAAATTTGAAGATGATGTGCATGGCCTGATCGAAACCGGCAAAGAGAAAGGCTATCTCACCTACAACGAAGTGAACGATGCGCTGCCCGACGAGGCCCACTCGCCCGACGACCTGGACGATCTGATTACGACGATCGGCACCCAGGGCATCGATCTGCTGGACACGCAAAAATTTCACGGCGAAAAAGACCTAGAGGAAGAAGGCGAGGACGTCGAGCTGGACCTGACGCCCGGCACGCTGGAAAAGACCAACGACCCGGTGCGCATGTACCTGCGCGAAATGGGCACGGTGCCGCTGCTGACGCGCGAGGGCGAGGTGGAAATCGCCAAGCGCATCGAGCGCGGACAGATGCGCGTGATGAAGGCGATCTCGCGTTCGCCGATCGTGATCCGCGAGATTGCGGCGCTGGGCGAAGACCTGAAGCGCGGCGTGCGCAACGTAAAAGAAGTTGTGGTCTTCGACGAAGAAGAGCTGACCGAAGAGGTCGTCGTTACTCGCGTAAAGGCCACCGTTACCCGCACCGAAGCGTTGGTCAAGCACCAGAAAAAAGTGGCGCAGATTGAAGAAAAGCTGACCGCCATTTCGCCCGGCAACAAAGGCAAGGTGAAGGAAGCACGTCGGCTGCGCTGGGCCGTGGCGCGCGAAAAAATCTACATCTCGCGGATCGTGCGCGAACTTAAGTACACGCCCATAGAGCGCAAGCGCCTGCTCGACAAGGTCAACAAAACCGTCGACACCATGCGCACCCTCGAGCGGCAGATTCGCTCGCTCGATCAGAAGTTCGAAGCCTCCAAAAGCGATGAGCTGAAAAAAGAGTACAAACGGCAGCAGAAGAATTGCCGAACCGATCTCGAAGAGATCGAAGCCGACGCGGGCGTCTCGATCGTCGAGTTGAAGCGCACGCAGCGCGAGATGATTCAAGGCGACATGGACGCCGAACAGGCCAAGCGCGAGCTGATCGAAGCCAACCTCCGTCTGGTCGTTTCCATCGCCAAAAAGTACACCAACCGCGGCCTGCAATTTCTCGACCTGATTCAGGAGGGCAACATCGGCCTGATGAAGGCTGTGGACAAGTTCGAGTACCGGCGCGGCTACAAATTTTCGACTTACGCGACCTGGTGGATTCGGCAGGCAATTACGCGCGCCATAGCAGATCAGGCCCGCACCATCCGCATTCCGGTGCATATGATCGAAACCATCAACAAGCTGATCCGCACCAGCCGCCAGTTGGTGCAGGAGCTGGGCCGCGAACCATCGAGCGAAGAGATCGCCCGCCGCATGGACATTCCCGTGGCCAAGGTCCGCAAAGTTTTGAAGATCGCGCAGGAGCCGATCTCGCTCGAAACGCCAATCGGCGAAGAAGAGGACTCGCACCTGGGCGACTTCATCGAAGATCATCAGGCGGTCTCGCCGTCGGAAGCGGTGATTGGCGTGAATCTGAAGGAGTACACCTCGCAGGTGCTGCGCACGCTGACGCCGCGTGAAGAGCGCGTCATCAAGATGCGTTTCGGCCTTGAAGACGGCTCCGAGCACACCCTCGAAGAGGTCGGCCAAAGCTTTCAGGTCACGCGCGAGCGCATCCGGCAGATTGAAGCCAAGGCTCTGCGCAAACTGCGGCATCCGAGCCGCAGCCGCAAGCTGAAAGCCTTCGTGGAAGGCGTGAAAGAAACTAGCTAACTACGCAAAGGAAATGCTGCGTAGATAGCGTCGATGAGTTTGTACATGCCGGAGGATGGATTTCTGTCCTCCGGCTTTCTGTTTCCGTTTTGTTGATGTCTTGTATCTGCGGCTTCTGCTCTTTCTTTTGCCGCGGCATATCGATTTCCGATCAGATCATCAGCATCGGATAGGTGTTTGCCTCGACCTTCTTGGGTGATTTTCAGTTCACGGCAGTAATGCTGTATTCCGTCTGAAGAAATCCATGAATTTTGGTCTCGATAATGCCAAAGTAGCCATAACTCCACGCAAGGATTCGATATAGCGCACTCAACTTTGGCGGCTTTTGCTGCATTGATCGCATCTGATAGACCATGACGCGCAGGTTGAGTAAGCTTTGTTTCCGTATCGAAGACGCACCAAACCTCATCATACGGATCAGACTTCCTTGCAAGTTTCTGCTGTTCTTTTGCGTCATTTACGATCCCGACAGGATCGGTATATCTATGTACGATCTGAATGTCGATGTTTCTTATCCGGCGGGAACGTTTGACGGCATCAATATATTCGCGTTCGGTAACATCTCCTTCGACTACGACGAGGAAACGCTTCTGCTGAAGCAGCTTCCTCGTCGGGCGTCGCTTTCGATCGTTCTTTGCCATTATTTGCTTTCAGCAGAAAAATTTAAGGATGCCTGATCTGGCTCTTGAAGTATAAGAGCTTCCCGAAGCAATTGTTCGTCAAGAAAAGGCGTAGCTCCGAATCGCCCTCCAAGATAACCTAACTCGATATTCTGGTTCGTCCGAGGCTGATAATCGGTAAGCGGATAAAGCTTAGTTGCACCTTCATTACTCTTCTCCGTAAACCAAATCTGATCTCTGCTTAACAATGGAGGATTGAGCAAATTCGAGTTGTGTGTTGTAAAGATAAACTGTGCCCCATTCGGATTGAATTCGGGAGAATTGAAGATTTGTATGAATCTTCTCGATAGCATCGGATGCAAGCTGGATTCGAGTTCATCGATCAAAAGCGTCTCGCCCTTGCTGAGTGCATCTAGAATCGGTCCAAGTGCAGAGAAAAACGCTTCCGTACCATCGGATTCTTTAGACTCATCCAACGGATATTGATGTCCACCGGCGCCGGTATGAATCATCTTTACCTCGGGGATCGAGGGAAACTCAAGCGACTCGTCAGTGGCATCTGGCGATAGCCTTAGATCATTTTCCTTCAACGCTTTTGTAATAATGCTAATTCTTTTTTTGATTTCTTCAGGGAAATCGCGATGAATTGCTTTTATATCAACTATTCCTGCATCCGCAAACCGCATAAGGATATGAATCCGTTTGCAGAATTCTTCATCTGCGCACATCTCTGCCGTGTACCGCTGCCGATTTTCCATGTTCTTCCAGTGCAACGGTTTGAAATTTTTTGTCAGGTAAGAATAGATCTCTAGCAACAATGGAAACGCTCTTTGCGCGGCGGCGGAAAGGAAAAGACTGTTGGGGCGCGCAGAAATGTCGCGTGCGATCTCCTGAAGATGGCGTTTCTCGCTTGCAGCCGACCAAAGATTTCTTCCGGGAAATCTGATTGTCTCCGAATCTGGCGACCTAAAGAACAAAATTCTGTCATTCCGCCCCGTAGCGTCAATCAGAAACTCTTCGGTAAATTTCTGACGATCATAACTGAATCCATACCGGTAAAGATGAGCTTTCAGTAGGAAGGTCAACTCAAAAGAAGTCGTATCTTTTTGAGAAGACTCATCCAACAAAAATGGATCGAATTCCGGAATCGGGCCGTCCGGCTTCCAGCTTCGCCACGAATTCGAGATAATCCGTCGAAAAGTTGCTAAAGCATCTAGAACGTTGCTCTTACCGGAGGCATTTGCGCCGTAGAGGGCAACACAACGAAGCAACTTCAAATCTTCAAACGGCGTGTCGATTAAGCTCTCACGCTTTTTATCTGCGCGCGTCTTTGCTGCGATGAGGGAAAGCTCCTGCTCTTCGCGGAAGGAACGAAAGTTCTTGCAGCGGAAACTCAGTAGCATGGAGAAATCATAATGCAAAATAGTGCTTTGCGTAAAAAATATGCTGGAAATCCATTTTTGCATTCCTAAAATGCGCTAATAAACTTAATTTAAAGCAACGGTGCACAATGTCCGCGCGATCAGAAATCCGCGAAAAGTTGGCCTGGAAGACGGCAGCGAGCACACGCTCGAAGAGGTGGGCCAGAGCTTCCAGGTGACGCGCGAGCGCATCCGGCAAATCGAGGCCAAGGCGTTGCGCAAACTGCGGCATCCGAGCCGGAGCCGGAAGCTGAAGGCCTTTGTGGAAGGCGTGAAAGAAGCGTAACCGATCGACTCAAACGCAAGAGCAAAGGGCCGCAATCCGCGAAGGGTTGCGGCCCTTTGTTTTGGCGCGCGTTCTTCGCCGTTACAGGATGAAGCGCGCGAGTTCGGTCTGGGCGCGGTCGAAGTCTTCGGGCACGCCGATGTCGAGAAAAAATCCTTCGACTTTGTAGGCTGCGGGGCGAAGCCGTGTGAGCTCGGGCTCGAAAAAATCGCGCTCGATTGAGAAGCGCTCGGCGAGCGCGGCCGGCCAGGCAAGATTGCGCGAAAGCGCGTAGACGCCGGCGTTGATCCAGCCGGGGCCGGAGTGGCCCTTTTCTTCAAAGCCGACAATGCGATCATCTTCGATGGCGACGCCGCCGTAGCGGGCTAGATCGTCCACGTGAGCGACGGCCAGCGTGACCGAAGCAGCCTGAGTTGAATGAAAGCGCAGCATCCGGTTAAAATCCGCGTCGAGAAATGTGTCGCCGTTGAAAACCAGCACTGTGTCTTCGCTCGTTTGCCCAAGCGCGAAGCGGATGGCGCCTCCGGTGCCGAGCGGCTGGCTTTCAACGGCGTAATCGAGTCTCATGCCGCGAAAAGCCGCGCCGAAATGCGCCTGAATCACCTGGTGCAGATAGCCGACCGAGAGCACGACGTGCGAGCAGCCTGCGCGCGCCAGTTGCGCAAGCAGAATCTCAAGAAAGGGACGACCGGCAACCGGAGCCATGGGCTTGGGAATGCCTTCGAGCCGCGCGGCCAGCCGCGTGCCAAAGCCTCCGGCTAAAACGATCGCTTCCATTGAAAACTACTCCTTGCCCGCGGAGAAAATTTCCGGGAAGCGGAACTGCTCGACCAGCAGGCAGAAGATGTGTTCCAGCGCCAGATGCGCCTGTTGAACGTACATCGTTACGTTGGAATCAATGTGCAGATAGTAGTCGCAAAGCTCGGCCATTTTGCCGCCGGTTTTGCCGGCCAGCCCGATGGTGACGATGCTCATGGTGCGGCAGCGCTCGAGGGCGCGCAGCACATTGGCCGAGTTGCCAGAAGTCGAGATCGCCAGAAAAATATCTCCTGGCTCGCCGAGCGCTTCAATCTGCCGTGCAAAGACGCATTCGAAGCCGTTGTCGTTGGCCGAAGCGGTCAGGATCGACGAGTCGGTGGTGAGCGCGGTGGCGCGCAGCGCCGGTCGGTCGGCCTCCAGACGCCAGACAAACTCGGCGGCGACATGCTGCGCGTCGGCGGCGCTACCGCCATTGCCGGCGACCAACAGCTTGTGACCGGCCTTCAGCGCCCGGGCCGTAACCTCGGCGGCGGCGGCCAGCGTCGCGTGCAGCGCGGAGTCGCGCGCCACGGCGTCGATGACGCTTGCGCCTTCAAGTAATTTTTCGCGAACCAAATCGCTCATTGCACCCTCCAAACCTGCACGCCGACGGGAGAAAAGTGGCAGGCATAAGCCGCGCCGCCCGCGCATTGCTTCAGCAGCGCGGCGGCAACTTTGTCTTTGTGAATAGGATCGACGAAAAAGATCATGAAGCCTCCGCCGCCGGCGCCAGAAATTTTAGCGCAGTGCGCGCCGGCCTTCAACGCGCAGTCGTAGAGGCCCTCGATCTGCTCGTTAACGATCTGGCGAGCCATCTGTTTTTTCGATTCCCAGCTTTCGCGCAGCACTTCATAGAGGTGGGTAAAATCGCCGCGCAGCAGGCACTCCTTCATGCGGAAAGCCTCCTGCTTGATGGCGTGCATGGCGTCGAGAGCCGGTGCGTTGCGGTCGCGGACGTTGCGCGACTGCTCCTGAATAATATTGGCCGAAGTGCGCGATTTTCCAGTGAAGTAAAGCAGCAGCGAGGCTTCCAGTTCGGAGACGACCCAATCTTTGATGCGCAGCGGATTGACCAGAACGCTGCCGTCGCGGCCGAATTCCATAAAGTTGAAACCGCCGAAGGCCGCGGCGTACTGGTCTTGCTTGCCGCCCTCGAGGCCGGCTTCGACGCGCTCGATAACGTAGGCAGTGTGGGCCAGCTCGTAGTCATCCAGCGGAAGTTTGAGCCACTCGGCGTAAGCGGCCAGCATGGCCACGGTGAGCGTGGAAGAAGAACCCAGTCCGGAGCCGGCCGGCACATCGACGCGCGTGCTCATGCGCAAGCTGAGTGGCTGGCCCTGATTGAAGTTGCGGACGATGTGGTTATAGACGGCCTTGAAAAGATCGAGCCGGCCATCGTTGGCCAGCACCGGCGCGGCCTCGTAGCTGGCGCACTGGTTCAGGTCGGCAGAGACGAATTCGACCCGGCCGTCGTCGAGCGGTTCGAGCGCGGCGTAGGCGTAGTAACCGATGGTGGCGTTCAGGATCGCGCCGCCAAATTCATCGCAGTAGGGCGAAACATCGGTGCCGCCGCCGGCAAGGCCCAGCCGCAACGGCGCTCTTGAGCGTATCAACATAAGCTGTTGCTCATTGTAAATAGAAAGGCGGTAGATTCGGCCCAGGCGCGGAGAAGCGATGTACGCTTCTCCGCGTTTGGGCCTGGGCTAGATTTCCGTCTCGTGAGGCAAAACCAGCAGATTCGCCTTGAGCAGTTTTTCGGTCAACCGGTCCAGGGCCAGGGGAAATTTGTACGAAATAGCGCGCACGCTCATGCCCAACAGAGGCGCGGCCTCAACCTGTGTATACTCCTGCAGCACGATGCGGCTTAGCAGTTCGCGATCGAGCGAGCCGAGCAGGCTTAGGCATTTTTCCACGTCGAGAACGAAGATGATGGCGTCCTCAAAGGTGCGGATGGGACGACTCGAGGCCCAGCCTCGCGCCACCGGATCGCGCAGAATCGACGGCGCGCGGCCCACTTGCATGGAGGCGTAAAGGTAGCGCCGCAGAAGGCTTTCCGTATGCCTTCGGTAAAAAGCCACTGAAACCAGCGGACGCTTTTGCGCTTTTGCCGGGCGGGTTTCGGCGTGACCGACAGAGGCCGGAGCCCATCGCCCGCGTTCCGAATCCCAAGCCGAGTGAGGAATAGCGGATTCCCAGGTGACCGGCAACTGCAGCGCGGCGCTCATAGAGCACCTCTCTCAGCCACCGCGAAAACCTGCGCCAAACGCTTGCGGCTCGGCCGGCCGCGCCGTTTACGGCTCTCCGGCGTGGGAAAATTCTTTAGCTTTACTTCGCACGCTTTGCAGTAGACGCTTGATTGGTTCTGCTGGCGGCACCAAAGGCAGCCGCACCCTTCGCAAATTTTTAGTTGCACGCGTACATCCATGACCGATTCTCCGAAGTTTCTCTCCCGCCGAACCGTTGTAGCGTTGGTTACTTTGCGGGCCTAAGAGAGTAAGGTCAAGCAGCTCAGGCTTCGATTGTCCTGATGGGGGAATGCCGCCCGCACTCTCTGTTTCCTGTCATGACGATGGGCGCGCAGATTCTGGAATGAGACGATGGCCTTCCCTGAGCGCCATTACTGAAGGTCAGGGGATGGAAAAGAGAAGGGCCGGGGAAGTTTAATTTCCGCAAGGGGATTGGCTTACCGCCAGGAATGGGGCCGCTTTATGCGTCCGCTGCAATTACGATAATTCGAGCTTTCCTCGTATTTTCCACAGGCCGTTATGTGATGCAGTAAACCAAATGTATGGGTTCAATTTTCCCCCGTCAATGTACTTCGGATAACTTTCCCTCTGCGACGTTTGGGGCCTCGCCTCAATGCGAAAAATACGGTGAAATGAGCTCTGATAGCTTTTCCAGGAGAAAGCGGAAGGGATTCGCGCCTATTGCTGGCAGCGAATTTTCCACAAATGAATCTAACCCAGATGCACGACCGGCTCCGCTTGGAACTGCTGCGCAGAATTCAGCGGGGCACGCTGAGCGTCTCCCTTCTCGCGCGACAGACAGGTTTTGGACAATCACATCTCTCGAATTATCTGCATGGAAGGCGTCAACTCTCTCTCGATGCGATTGATCGGATTCTGGCGGCACAACACCTAACAGCCGTCGACCTGCTGCCCTCCGCGCAAGGTCGATCAGAGGAGGAATATGGCGACGCTGTTCCGGTGGTTACACAGGCCGCCGCGCTCTTTGAGCCGCTGATCCGGGCCTCCTCGGTTCAATTGATGCTGCAACTTCCAGCCTCTTTTCTTCAGTCGGCGCAAGCGCGGGCCGTGGGTGCCCGTCGCGGCTGGCAGCGCTTCGTCGCCGTCCGTCTTTCAGCGGCCGACGCACTGCCAATGGAGCCGCTGCTGCTGCCGGAAGCGATCGTACTCATCGACCGGCACTACAATTCGCTGCTGGCTTACCGGCCCAACCGGCCCAATCTGTATGCCGTCCGGGAGGGCGCGCATCTTCTTGTGCGCTATGTGGAGTACGCATCAAGCAGGCTGGTTCTGCGCCCCATTAATCCCGTCTCGCCGATCGAGTTGATCGAAGTGGATTCGGAAGCGACGCCGAACGAGCTGGTGATCGGCCGCGTCGTGCTTGTTTTAAATGAGTTGTAGATTTCTATTGCGTGTGTATCATCGTGCAGATTGTTTATATTGCGTAACTTCCGTCTGCTATGTCGCGTTCGGCTTCGCGCAGGCTCTGCGGCCGGCCCAGATCGCGCCAATAAGCGCCGTCGTCGCGAAAGGCGGCGATGCTTTCTCCCGTTCCGGCCAAACGCAAATAGGCGGGGATAATCGGGAATGCGCCTTCTTCGTTCAGCAACGGAAAAATGCGCGGCGAAATCACGTGAATGCCGGCGAAGGCCAGCGCTGTCGGCCGAGGCACAGCGCGCATAAGTTCTGGCGCGCCGTTTTGGCCCGCGCGGCGGCCGCAAAGCCTGCCCTCGCCGTCGAAGAGCAGATAGCGCGAAGTGGTTCTATTCTGCACGGCGATCGTCGCCAGCGCCCGCGATTCGGCGTGAAAGCTCGCCATGCGCGCGAGGTCGATCATGCTCAGTACATCGACATTGTGCACGAGAAACGGTTCGTCGTTGCCCGATTCCAGAAAAAACCACGCGGCCCTCTTGATGCCGCCGCCGGTGTCGAGCAGTGTTTCTTCGCGCGAAATCGCGATCTTCATGCCGAAGTTTTTGTTGGCTTGCAGGTAGTCGACGACCGCGTCGGCAAAGTGATGGACGTTGACGATCACTTCGCTTATGCCCGCCGCGCGCAAGCGGGCCAGTGCCAGCTCGATCAGCGTGCGACCGCCAATCGTAACCAGCGCTTTGGGGCGGCTATCGGTGAGCGGGCGCAGGCGCGTGCCCAGGCCGGCGGCAAGAACCATCGCGCGCATTTATTCGGCTAGGCCTTTCTTTTCAAGCTCGACGTGCCGAAGCACGACATTTACGACGCCGGCCTGGCGCAGGTGCTCGGCCAAATGCTCGGCCATGTAAACCGAACGGTGCTGGCCGCCGGTGCAACCGAAGCTGACCATCAGGCTAGAAAATCCGCGCTCGCGGTAGTTGGCCACGGCTGAATCTACCAACGCCTGCACGTGAGAGAAAAAACTGCGCACGCCCTCCTGCTGGTCAAGATACTCAATCACGGCCGAGTCCCTGCCGGTCATCTGCCGGAAGCGCTCCAGGCGGCCGGGATTGGGCAGGTAGCGCGCGTCGAAAACAAAACCGCCGCCGTTGCCGCTCTCGTCGGCCGGCAGCGGCTGGCGATAGGAGAAGCTGAAGACACGCACCGTCAGCGGCGTTGTAGGCACGGAGATGTTGCGCAATTTTTCCGACGAAGCCATGCGGTCCAGCGCGTCGAGCAGCGCCGGCAGCGCCACGGGCAGTTTCACGTTTTTCTTGAGCCAGCGCAGGTTCTTGAGCGCATAGGGCACGCTCTGCAAAAAATGCGTCTTGCGCTCGTAAAAGCCGCGAAAGCCGTAAGAGCCCATCGCCTGCAAAATGCGCACATACACGAAGGCATAAAAACGCTCCATGAAGGCGGCGCGGTCGAAATCGATGTAGCTGGCCAGAGAATCCAAATAATGCTCGAGCAGTTGCTGGCGCAGCTCCGGCGGCAGATCGGCCTTGCCGTCGTAGAGCAGAGAAGCAATGTCGTACTGTAGCGCGCCCTTGCGGCCGCCTTGGTAGTCGAGGAAGTATGGCCTGCCCTCGCGCAGCATTACATTGCGGGCCTGAAAATCGCGGTAAAGAAAATAATCGCGGTCGGCGGTAAGCAGGAATTTTGTCAGCCGGCCAAAGTCGTCTTCAAGCGCTTGTTCATTGAAGGGAATGCCGGCCAGGCGCAGAAAATAATACTTGAAGTAATTCAAGTCCCAGGCAATCGACTGGCGGTCGAAGCTCGATCGCGGATAGCAGACTTTATAGTTCAGCTCGCGGCCGGCCTCGACCTGAAAGCGCGGTAGCTCGGCGACGGTTTTGCGATAGGCTTCAACGACCTCTGGAGCGACGGCGTCGGCGGTGCGATGGCTGCTAAGAAATTCAAAGAGCGTGGTGTCGCCAAGATCTTCTTCAAGGTAAGCGCCCCGGCTCAGGTCTTCGGCATAAATCTCCGGCACCAGCAGCCCGCAACGGCGGAAGTGGCGGGAAAACTCGATGAAGGCGGCGTTTTCTTCGCGCACCGAGTAGAGAATGCCGACGGCGGTTTTTCCTCCGCCGGCGAGGCGGACGATCGTGCGTCCCGAGCCGCCAAGCTGGCCCTGAAGAGGCGCGACGGTTTCGGCCGGCAGGTGAAAATACTGCTCGAAGAGCTGTTTAAGAACGTCCATGATTTCCTTGGAATTGGCGCTAGAACCTTTGACCAAGATAGGACGCACGGCCAGCCAGCGCAAGGCGCGGCAATTATCCTTCGCTTTCGTGCGTCGTCTCGCGATTGTCAAAGCAGGTGTAGCGCGCAATAAAGTTCAGCGGCACGCTGCCGGTGGGGCCGTTACGCTGCTTGGCGATGATGATTTCGGCCTCGGCGCGTTCGGCATCGGTCATGTTCTCGTCGCGCTTGTAGTAGCTTTCGCGGTGGATGAAGATTACCACGTCGGCGTCCTGCTCGATCGAACCGGATTCGCGCAGATCGCTCAGCATGGGGCGCTTATCGTCGCGCTTTTCATTGCTACGGGAAAGCTGCGAGAGGGCGACGACCGGAACCTCGAGCTCTTTGGCCATGGCTTTCAGGCCGCGCGAAATGGCAGAAACCTCTTGCACGCGGTTTTCGTAGCCTTTTTTCGCGCCGGGGATCGTGGCCGACATCAACTGCAAATAATCGATCACGATCAGGTCCAGGCCGCCGGAGTTCTGCTTCAGACGGCGGGCCTTGGCGCGCATTTCGGCCAGCGAGCCGCCGGCCGAGTCGTCGATGAAGATGCGCGACTCTACCAACAGCCCCAAGGCGTTTTGCAGCTTTTCGTGGTCTTCCTGGCCCAAAAAGCCCTTCTGCAACCGTTGCTGATCGACTCGAGCCTGCGAGGCCAACATGCGTCGCAGCAGCGATTCCTTGCTCATTTCCAAACTGAAGACCGCCACGATGGCCTGATGCTGCACGGCGGCGTTCTGCGCCAGGTTAATGGCGAAGGCGGTTTTGCCCATCGAAGGACGGGCGGCGATGATGACCAACTCGCCCTTTTGCAGGCCGCTGGTCATGCGGTCGAGATCGATGAAGCTCGTCGCCAGGCCGGTGATTTCGCGGCTCTGCTTGTAGAGGTTGTCGATCGAGCCGAAGGAGTCGCGGACGATGGCGTCGAGCGGTTGCAGGCCGCGGGTCAGGCCGGCCTCGCTGACCTCGAGCAGTCGCGATTCGGTTTCGTCGAGAACGCCGATTGCGTCCTGGCTCTGGTCGGCTGCCTTGGCGATGGCCGACGAGCAGATGCCCATCAGCCGGCGCAGCAGGCTCTTGTCCTTGACGATGCGGACGTAATCTTCGATGACCGGCCGGCGCGGCAAACCCTCGGTGAGCGAGGCCAAGTAGGCGACGCCGCCAACGGCTTCAATTTCTTTGTATTTCGCCAGCTCGTTTGAAAGAGTAACGATATCGACGGCGTGGCCAGTATCGATCAACTCGCTCATGCGCAAGAAGATGCGGCGATGCGAGTCGAGCGCGAAATCATCCGGCTTGAGGCTTTCGGCGGCTTCGGCGTGAGCGGCGTTGTCGAGCAGAATCGCGCCCAGAATGGTCTTTTCCGCGTCGATATTCGCGGGCAGACCGGCATCCAACATCAGATCGGGAACCGTAGCCATTACCAATGAGTTTGAGGCCTGCGGACGGAGACAACAAGAGATGAAAAGATGCGGAAACTGAGGAAAAAGCGGCTAAAAATAAGCATCAACGGCGTTTCTCATTCGGGAACCAACTGTTTTTATCGCGTACGTCTGGCGCGCTTTTCGGCCAATTTGCGCCCGAAATTTGCGATGATAGAGCGATGCGTCTCAAAAGTGATTTGACCTTACAGGAACGGCCGCGCCAGTGAATTCCACCATGCGCCGCGCCGCGCTCATCTACAATCCGGCATCAGGCCAGCAGTCGGCGCGCAGAAGCGCGGCGGTAAGCGAGATTTTGGCCGTTCTGCGCGCGGCCGGCGTTGAGGCCAAAGCCTTCGAGACCGGCGCGCCGGGCAGCGCCACGGCGTTGGCCGCGCAGGCGGCGCGCGAAGGTTACGACACGGTTCTAGCCTGCGGCGGAGACGGCACGGTACACGAAGCGCTACAAAGTCTGGTGGGAACCGAGGTGGTGCTGGGTGTGGTTCCGCTGGGCACGGCCAATGCGCTGGCCTCGAGTCTGAAGCTGATCGCTCCGCCGGCCAAGGTGGCGCGGCGGCTGCTGAAATCGACGCCCACGCGGGTTTCCGTGGGTCGGATTCACTATACCGACGACGCGAATCAATCGGCCTCGCGCTACTTTCTGGTGGCCGCTGGAGCCGGAGCCGATGCGCTGCTGATGTCGCGGCTGGATACGCGGCTGAAGCGGCGGCTGGGCTACGTGCTCTACCTGATCGAGGCGCTGCGCATCTGGGCGACCTCGCCATTTCCGCTCTTCGAGGCGGTGCTGCCGACAAACGGCGGCGGCGAGCGCACGCTCAAGGTTTCGCAACTGCTGGCGGTGCGCATCCGCTCCTTTGGCGGCGTGCTGCATACGCTGGCTCCAGGCGCGAGCCTATGCAACGGCAACCTGAGCCTGCTGGCCTTCAAAACGCAAAGCCGGTTGAGCTATTTAAAGTTCATGCTGGCGGCGGTCATCCGGCGGCAAAGTTTTAAGCGCGCGATCGAGCTGGTGGAAACGCCGTCGATCGCGATGTGCGTCCTGGCGGGCAGCCGCGAGCCGCTCTTTGTCGAGGCCGACGGAGAGGTGCTCGGCAGGCTGCCGGCGCGGATGGAGGTTGTTCCGCACTCGCTCACGCTGCTTGTTCCGCACGGCGTCGAGCCATAAATAGGCAAGCGCGTCCTCGCGTTGATCGCCATAAAAAATGCGCCGGCCACGTTCATGCGGTCGGCGCATTGATTTCAGGAAAAATATTTATTAGTAAGTGACCTTCAAGCCAAACTGCACGATGCGCGGCGAGAAGGTGCTGGAGATAACGCCGCCGGCCATGCTGGTGGACGCTCCGCCGTAGCTGCTGCCTGTTGTTCCCATGGTGAAGTTGCCAGAAACCGTGCTGCCTCCGGTGCCGCCCGGCAGATAGAGGTTGGTGTGGTTGAAGATGTTATAGAGTTCGGAGCGGAACTCGACTTTGACGCGATCGGCCGGCGTGTCGAACTTTTTGTTGAAGGCCAGATCGGTCTGGTAGAAGGCCGGCGTACGGCCGTAGTTTTTAGGCAGGTCGCCGAAGGGGCTGTTGACCGTGCCGCTGGTGGCGCCGCCCACATAGGTGTAGGGAATCGCCAAAGCCGACGGGTTGATGTATTGCACGTAACCATTGCGATAGCCCGAAGTAAGGCTCGACAGCGCCGGCTTCTTGGTGATGTAGCGGACGCCGGGGACCAGGTTGGGCCGGTAGGCGGACATGCCGCGCCAGTTCTGGCTGAGCATGGGCGAAACGGCATTGGCCGCCGTTGATGAGACCGAGTACTGAATGTTAAAGGGCGTACCGGCCTGCATGGTGTTGACGCCGCTGATCTGCCAGCCGCCGAAGATCGTGTTCGTCAGCTTGTTGCCGCCGTTCATAAAGATTTTGCCTTTGCCGAAGGGCATCTCGTAAACCAGCGTGGTGATGTTTGAAATGGGCAGGTTGTAATCCGACTGACCGTAGTCGGCTTCGATGTTGTAGCCATTCTGCGGGCAGGGCGTATTGGCCTCGAGGGTCGATGAGGCATTGTCCATCGCATGTTGCCAACTGAAGGAGTTCAACAACGTGAGGCCGCCGACCATGCGCTGTTCATAGCGAGCCTGCAACGCGTTATAGCTGGAGTGGAATTCGTTGAGCGCTTCGGTGATGTCGCCGTTGTAGTAGGTGGGATAGGTGGTCGAGTTATTCAGCAGGTAGCCGCCCCAGTTGGTATAGGGCCGGGCAAAGCTGTTGTTAGGATTTTTTTGGTTGGCGTTGACGAAGCCCTGCAGGTGAACGCCGTGGTTGCCCACGTAGGAGATGTCGAGCAGGATGTTCTGGCGCAGGGTCTTCTGCACGCTGAAGTACCAGCTCTCGGCGTAGCCGTCTTTTGAGTTGGCCGGAATGTAATCGATATTGTCGGTGCCGGCGCTGAATGAGGTGGCCAGATTGCTGGGAAAGCCTGTCGACAACCGCCGGTAGCCGCTATTGGAAACCGAACTGGGATTGGAGACCGAAGTGTAGAGGGCAAAGGGTGCGTTGATGGCGATATTGTTGCCCGAACCGGCGCGCCAGTAGTGGACGTAGGAAGTTCCGAAACCGCCGCGGAGCGCGATCGAGGGTGTGGCGGCAAAGGCGAAGCCGACGCGCGGCGCCCAGTCGGCCAGGTTGGGATGCACCAGCGATTTGCCGAAAACGCCGCTGCCGTTATACGTCGTAATGCAGTTGGCCGTGCCGCAGAGCGGCGAGGTATAGCTGGTGGCCGAGGCCAGAGTTTGCAGCGTGCCGGTGGAGGGATTGAAGTTGGAGATGTTATTGTTGCGCTCCCACCAGGGTGAGCCGTACTCCCAACGCAAGCCGAGATTCAGAACCAGTTGCTGATTGACCTTCCAGTCGTCTTGCGCGTAGGCGCTGTCCATCTCCTGATAGGTGTGTGCGATGTAGTAAGTCGCCAACCCATAGCCGTTGCTGGCGCCAAACAGAAAGTCTGCGAAGTAGGTGTCGCCCGTCTTCGTGGCGCCCGTGCAGCCCGCCGCCGCGGTGCAGACGCTATAGGTGCCGCCAAAGCTGAAAGAGCCGTAGAGCGGATTCGAATCCATGATCTCCTGAAAGACTTTTTCCCACTCGTAGCCGAACTTGAGCGAATGCCTGCCGTGAATCCAGGTGTAGTTGACCTTGGGATCGACCAGCGAGGGGTTCTGCCACTGCGGATTGGTGCTCTGTCGGCCGAAGGAGGTAAAGCCGCCGGAGATGGCCATCGAGGGCAAACCGCCGGAGACGCCGGCAATCGTCGGCAGGCCGGGAATCAGGCTCGAGCTGATCGAATTGTTGCCGATGGCGAAGCTCCATTTGCCGGCCCTGGTGCCGGAGATGGCCAGTCGCGCATCGACGAACTGATTGGGGCTGATGGTGTGATTGACGCCGAGCGCGATCTGCTCGTCGTGAACCAGAATGTTGCCATTGGTCTGCATGTCGATCGGCTCGGCCAGCAGGTTGAAGTTCTTGCCCACTTCTTTGCGGTCGCTCACCTTCAAAAACCATGAGGTGCTGGCGCTCTGTTGAAAGTCCAAGCGCAGGTCGCCCTTGTCGGCGTGATCGCTGAAGGGTTGGTTCAGAGAGCAGTTATTGGTGGCCACGCCGGTCGAAGATGCGCCCGCCGTCACCTGACAGCGCCCCGGCAGGGCGGCCATGTAGAGCTTGGCGATGGTTACTGAAGTCGGATCGAGATCGGCGATGGCCTGCGAGGGCCACGGCGTCATTCCCGAAGTATTGATGCCCGTTACCGCGGCCAGCGCCGGAACGTAACTTTTAGCCGGAATGGCCGTTGGAGCCGATGACGATAATGACCAGGGGTCTTGCACGTTGGTCGTCAGCACGCCGCTCAATTCGTTGAGCGTGGGCACGGTGCCGACCGTGGTCGGCGTCAGCATCTGCCGAAAGCCTTCGTAATCGAGAAAGTAGAAAAAGCGGTTTTTGAGGATCGGGCCGCCGAAGTTGGCGCCGAACTGGTTGCGGTTGAAGACCGGCTTATAGTACGGATACTGCGCGCCGGTGACCGCGTTATAGGTGACCGGTTTGATGTAGCCGAAGGCGTTCAAATCGGTGTTGCGGATGAACTCGTAAAGCGTGCCGTGAAACTGATTGCCGCCGCTTTTGGTGGCGACGTTAATCGTCGCACCAGAAGAGCGGCCGTACTCGGCGCTTTCGTTGTTGGTTACCACGTCGAATTGGGCGACCGAATCCGGCGGCGGCTGAATGATCTGGTTGTCGAAGCCCTGATTGCTTTCGCCGTAGGAGTTGTTGTCCATGCCGTCGATCATGTAGTCGTTGAACATGGTGCGCTGGCCGTTGACGCTGTACGAGCCCTGCCGCAGCAGCGAAGTGACGCCGGTCTGGCTGGCCTGCGAGGGCGAAGGACGCGAGCCGGAAACGTAGTTGACCAGATCGGAGTAGTTGCGACTGACCAGCGGCAGAGCCTGCGTCTGGTAGTTGGTGATGGTCTGGTCGCGCTGGCTCGATTCGGTCTGCAACTGCAGAGAGACGCCGGTGACCTCGACGGTGGTGGCCGCGGCCGAGCCGACTTTCAGCATCAGATCGATGCGCGTGCGCACGCCGACCGAGATGGCGATCTTGTCGGCCTCGGCGGTGGCGTAGCCGGTGGCGCTGGCCGAGATCGTGTAAACGCCCACGCGCAATGATGGAATCTCATAGTTGCCCGCTTCGCTGGTCTTGGCCGTCGCTGCCACGCCGGTCGCGTCGTTGGTCGCCGTCACGGTTACGTTTTGAACCGCCGCGCCGCTGGCGTCGCGAATGCTTCCCACCAGGCTGCCGTTATCGTACTGGGCAAAGGCCGCGCGCGCCGGTAACAGCGCCAGCAATGTCAGTACAACCCAGATCCAATTCAGATTTCTGCATTTTATCCCGGTTCGTTTTTGTGCAGATCGGTTTGTCGAATGCATATTGCCTCCTATAACTTGATTTGGAAAATAGTTGAGTGCTCTTTATGTCCGTATGTCCGCTTGGGTACGCTTGCGCTTTCAAGTGATCGAATGACTGACGACGGCAGTGCGCTGTTTTACCGGCAGGCTTTCTTCACCCGCGCGGAGCGCACCGCTACCGGGCCGCGTGGGAGCGGTCAGCAAATGGCCTGAGAATTACAAAAACTCCATGAGCATGGGTTCTGAAAACAGATGAATTCAATGTCATGGTTGGCCATGCCGGTTAAGATTCGAAGAATCTGTTGTGAAAAATCGGCGAAACGCGCGGCGGCGCTGTGGGTAAGTGCCGCGCGACTGAGGAAAACTCCGTACAACAAAAAAGCGCCACCGGCAAATGCCGATGGCGCAAGAGTGAGTTATTGTTGGAGCTTTTCTTATAGATGGTTTTCAGGCGAGAACGGTAGCCGGAGCCGCCCAGTTTCTGCCTTGGCTTTCGGCTACGCCGCGATAGGTGAGCGTACCCTGCCAGGTATTCAAGCCCTCGGCCAGTCCGGCGTCCTGACGCAGCGCTTCGCGCGCCCCCAAGTTAGCCAGCCGCAGCAGGTAGGGGAAGGTGGCGTTGGTCAGCGCCAGCGTGGAGGTGTTGGGCACCGCGCCGGGCATGTTGGTGACGCAATAGTGCACCACGCCGTCGACCAAATAGCTGGGGTTGGAGTGCGAAGTGGGCTTGGCCGTTTCCACGCTGCCGCCCTGGTCGATGGCTACATCGACGATTACCGCGCCCTTTTTCATTTGTGAAACCATCTCGCGCGTGACGAGCTTGGGCGTGGTCGAGCCGGGAATCAGCACGCCGCCGATCACCAGATCGGCCTCGCGCGTGGCCGCGGCGATGTTGTAGCTGTTTGAGGCTAGCGTGTAGAGCCGTCCGCCGAAAATTTCGTCGAGCTCACGCAGCCGGTTCAGGTTCACGTCGATCAGCGTGGTCTTTGCGCCGAAGCCGAGAGCGATGCGCGCGGCGTTGGTGCCCACAATGCCGCCGCCGAGAATCGTTACATGAGCGGGAGAAACGCCCGGTACGCCACCCAGCAGAATGCCGCGGCCGCCGCGCTCTTTTTCCAAATAGCTGGCGCCGACCTGCACGCTCATCCGCCCGGCAATTTCGCTCATCGGCATCAGCAGCGGCAGATGGCCATCGCGGTCGCGCACCGTCTCGTAGGCGATGCCGATCACCTTGGAATCAAGCAGTTTGTTGGTCAGCGCCGGCACCGGGGCCAGATGCAGATAGGTGAACAGGACCAGACCCTCGCGGAAGTAACCGTACTCGGATTCGACCGGCTCCTTTACCTTGACGACGGTTTCGGCCTTGCGCCAGATTGAGGCAGCTTCGGCCACAATCTCGGCGCCGGCTACCTGATAGTCGGCGTCGGGAAAACCCGACCCCACGCCGGCCTGCGTCTCCACCAGCACGGTATGGCCGGCTTCAACCAGAGCCTTTGCGCCAGCCGGGGTTAGGCCCACGCGGGCCTCGTTGTCCTTAATCTCTTTGGGAACTCCGACGATCATGGTGATACCTCCTGTGCGGCAGACTCCATGCGCCTTCGGCGCGGATAGGGGGAGGGCTGTTATCTTCAAGTAGCCTCGCCGTCACTTGTTAAAGGAATTTTACGGCGCAAAACACTACCAATGCGTGCAAAGTTTGTGATAAAAAGGCTAAATGAGATCGAAACGTGACAAAAATGCCGTTATAAAGCACGAATCAACCGCAAGGTCGCGCAAAGGCGAAGCGATGACGGCAGCCGCCGGTCTGGACGAACTGGACGAAGCGATTATGCGCTATCTGGAGCACCACGGCCGGGCGACGAACTACGAGGTCGGCGAGGCGGTGGGACTGTCTTCCTCGGCGGCCTCGCGGCGGATTCTGGCGCTGGAAACCTCGGGCGCAATTCGCGGCTACCAGGCGCGAATCGACGACCGGTTGCTGGGCAAACACATGACGGTCTACATTCGCGTCACGCTAGAGAAGCAGTCGGCCGCCGTGCTCACCGCCTTTGAGAACGCCGTGCGCCATTGCCACGACATTGTGAGCTGCCACCTGATGGCCGGCCCCTTCGATTACATGCTGGTGGCCCGCGTGGCCGGCATCGACGACTATGGGCGGCTGCACCAGAACGAGCTTTCGCGGCTGCCGGGCGTCACGCGGTTAGAGACCAGCTTTGCGCTGCGCGACGTGCTGGAGACAAAAGGCTAGATGTACTGAATGACGACGCGCTTCATGTACTTGGACTCGAGCAGTTGAGCGATGTGTTTGACGATGTTGCGCCGCAGTTCGAGTTCGACGGGAATGTTCGGATCCTGGTGGGCTTCGTTGATCTTGGTGCCGACGACGAAGTGGACAACGTCGCTGTCGAGCAGCAGATTGGCGAGTTTGACGGCGGCGTTGGACTTCATGTCTTCAGGCGCGAAGCCCTCTTCGAGCAAACGCGCGACTTCACCCAGGGTAAGCGTGCCCTCGGTGACCAGTTCGAAGCCCTGCATGCGCGCCCAGGGCGGAACCTTGCTGTCGAGGGGCTGGTGCATATCGACCTGAATCTCACGGCCCAGCAACCGGGAGATGATGTTGGCGGTAGTGCCGCCACAGATGACCTTGCGCCCCAGCGTGCGCTCGGCCATGCGGGCCAGGTCCTGATCGTGGAGGCGGCTGAAGGGCGCGCCGGTCATGACTAAAAGTTGGCGCGGGCTGCGAAAGTAGACCACGCCGCAGGTGATGTCGTCTTTGGCCGTGAGACCGTCAACCTCTTCTGCCTTGGCGACCAGAGCGCGTGAAAGCGCGCGGGCGGAGATGTGCGGCGTTTCTTCGATCAACTCGCGCACGTATTTTTCGACGTTTTCCTGTCCCCAGCCGAGCGGAGTCAAATACTCGCCCATGCCGGCCTGGGTGATGCCGTCGGAAAAAAAGACGATGCGGTCTTCGCGCTGCACATCGAAAGAGGAGTAGCTGATGACGCGCTCCTGCCAGCGCTCGGGACGGAACTCGGTTTTGTCTACCTGCAGATGGCCGCCGGGGCGGATCAGCAGAAAAGGCGGATTGCCGTGCTCGATGATGCGCGTCTGGCCGGTGGAAGCGACATCGACGACGGTGAAGGTGGAATAGCTGATCTTGCGCACGCTGCAGATCGGCAGCGTGTCCATGATGATCTCGGCCGAGCGGCGAATGTCGATGGAGCTGGCGGTGTATTTGAGCGCCATGGTGGCCGTCATGGTGGCCAGCACGCTGGCTTTCACCCCCGAACCCAATCCGTCGGAAAGAACCGAGACGATGCGTCCTTCTTCCTTGACCTGCTCGGTGAGAAAGATGTCGCCGGAGATTAGCTGGCCACTCTTGGCGCGCTGGCAGGAGTCGATCTCGATGAAGCTCTCGCCGCCGCTCACTTGCCCCCTCCCGACCCTTTGCCGTCTTCGAGCTCCTCGGGGCTGAAGGAGCGAACGATGGAGTTGAGAATAATTTCCGAGTCGGCGGCGTTTTCGCCCAGCAGATAGGCGATCTGCTGCACGGTCTTAAGATTCTTCTCGATGACCTCGCGGGCGCGCGCGATGATCTGCTCCTTCTGGAAGATGGGCTGCGTGATGTCCTGGAAGATGCCGCAGAGAACCGAGTGCGGTTCGATCGAGAAGATGCTGGCGTTGAGAATGCTGCGCTCGTAGCGGATGTCGTGGCCGACAATGTCCTCATCGGAGTCAAGCACGCGGCGAAAAAGATGAGCGAAGGGAATGACGGCGTCGAGCATGCTGCCTTCAAGATCTTTGGGCTGCACGAGCCCATCGGAGAACTGATGCACGAAATGCTCGTTGCACTCGATGATCTTCAGATCTTCGTCGACGATGACAACGGCCGAAGGCATTTTGGCGAGCAGAGCGTTGGCTTTTTTCTGGGCCAGCTTGCGGGTGTAGGTGGCGCACATCATGCGCTCGGCGTTGTGCGCAATGAGGGCGCGGGCAAAGTCGCGGCAGGACTCGTAGCCGCAGCCGCCGCAGTTCAGCTCGTCCTCGGCGGAATATTTGCCTACGGTGCGCATGGCTTCGCGAATCTGCGATTCGGTGTATTCGTCGCTGGAGACGGGCGCGACCGGATAGTGCTGCTTGATTTCGATCGAGACCGGGCGCGGCAGCTCGTCGGCGGGCTTGGCGTAGCGCACCACATCGTAGCGGCGGCGGGCGACGCTCGAGTTGCGCGCCGACTTGGGGCCATTGATGCAGGAGCCCGGACAGGCCGTCAGCTCGAGGAGGATGTCGCGGTCGGGGCGCCACTCGCCGATGCCTTTGAGCGCCTGCTCGACATTCTCGACGCCGGAAAAACTCATGATCTGCGAAGAACTGATTTCGCCGTTGGCGCTGACGCCGGCAAACATTCCTCCCTCGATCGGATAAAGCGCGCCCTCCTGCGCTTCGGCGGGTTCAAAGCGATCATCAGCGCTCTCGATGATGTTTTCGAGATGGATGTTTTCTTCGCCGAACCAGCGATCGAGATCCTCGAATGTAAGTGCGACATCGAGCAGCTCGGGATGGTTTTCGGCCTCCTTCTTTTTGGCGATGCAGGGGCCGATGAAAACGATGGCGATCTCATTGCCGTAGTGCTCGCGCAACATGCGGCAGTGCGTGAGCAGCGGCGAAAGAATCTGCGTAATGTTGGTCTGGCACTCGGGATGGTATTTGGAAATGAAATCGACGACGACCGGGCAGGCCGAGGAGACCCAGATGCGCTTTTCACCGGTGCGCATCATGGCGTGCACGCTGGCCGAAACCTGTTGCGCGCCCAGCGCGGTTTCAGAGACGGCGAAAAAGCCCAGGCTCTTGAGCGCGTGAATCAACTGGCCGGGACGAAGACCTTCATGCTGCGCGACGAAAGATGGCGCCAGCGAAGCGATCACCTTGCGTCCGCCGGCGAGCAGCTCCCGAGCCGCGGGCAGATCGTCGCGAACGCGCTTGGCGTTGTTGGGGCAGACTAGAATGCACTTGCCGCACTGGATGCACAATTCGGAGACAACGCGGGCGTAGCCGTCCTGCACGCGAATGGCTTTGACCGGGCACTCGCGAATGCACTTGTGGCAATCCTGGCACTCGCGCTGCTGGGTGTAGATGGCGTTACGTTGCTCCATTGGCTCCTCGCAGCGAGCGGCCCACGCGCTCCAGAATCTGGCGCAGATCGTCGGCCGTTACGCCGTGATAGACCTCGCCGCCGACGGTCAAATTGGGCCCCTGCTTGCACTGGTCTTCACACAGATGGCCGCAGAGACGAACCGTGGCGTTCAGATCATGGCTCTCGATATACTCCTCGATCATGGCCAGATTGCCGGAGTTGCCGCGCGCGAAGCAGGAGCTTCCCAGGCAGACCACAATCTCAAGAGGCTCGTCATTGGTGGACATCAGCCACACCTCTTTACTGCTCTACAACCACACCTACGCTTGCACCTGGACGAGCTGTGAATCGGACGGCTCGATCAGGCCGGCGAACTCTTCGGCCTCGCCCCTGCTTCCCGGCCCCGTGCCTACCAAGCGGCCGAGCGAATGAATCTGCCCGCGCAGGCACTGGTTGCAATCGACGGGCTTCTCGTCGATACAGGCCTTGGCGGGATAGATCTCGTAGAGACGCCTGTATTGTACCGGCGTCAGGTTGGGCATAACGACATTGGCGCCAACTAAAAGCCCTTGCTTGCGCCCGTTGGCCTTGTCGATGGTGGCCAGCGCGGTGGTCGATGGAATGTTGGCCGTGGGGCAGAGAATGCGCGCCAGCGCGACCATTTTGCAGGTCATCTCTTCGCTGCCGTCGGTCTGCTCGCCGGGGGCAACTGGCGGACGCAGTTGGCCCGAGCCAAGCGGAGTCATCGGATGCGCGATGTAAGGCCCGATGCCGATCATGTCGAGATCGAGCGCGCGAAAAGTGCGCAGGTCGCCGGCCAGGCACTCATAGGATTGGCCGGGAATGCCGACCATGACGCCGCCGCCAATCTCGTAGCCGAGTTGGCGCAGCTCGCGCAAAAGCGCGATGCGGTCAGGGCCGTCAGGCGAGCGCCGGGGATGAATGGCGCGATAGAGTTTTTCGTCGGAGGTTTCGAAGCGCAGCAGGTAACGGTCCGCGCCAGCCTCGCGCCAAAGAGCGAGTTCCGCGGCCGTGCGTTCGCCCAGGCTGAGGGTAACGGCCAGCGGTGTTTCGCGCTTGATCCAGCCGACGATTTCGGCGATCCATTCGGCGGTAAGCGCGTCGTCTTCGCCGGCCTGCATCACGACGGTGCCGTAACCGAGCGAGACGGCCTGGCGGGCGCAGCCGAGAATTTCTTCGCGGCTCATGCGATAGCGCGTGAGTGAGGAGTTGGCCTGACGCAGCCCGCAGTACATGCACTGCCGGATGCAATGGCTGGAGAACTCGATCAGGCCGCGCAGATGAATGGCATCGCCCACATGCTCTTTGCGCACGCGGTCGGCCCATGCGTACAACTCCCGAAGGCGTGAGGGATCGCGCTCCCTCAGCCAATCGAGAATTTCGCGCTCGGAGATTTCCGCCACGTTTAGTTCACCAGGACTGCGCCTTCAGCCGTCGGCATGCTGGCGGCGAGCGGAGTAACGCCCGCGGCGCGCGCCTGTTTGTAAGCGGCCAGCGCCTCGGGGAATGGTTCCAGAGCGCGCTCCAGAATGCCCATCATGTAGGCGATCGCCAGACCGTAGTTGGTGATGGGAACCAGATTGCGCTGGCACTCTGCAATGCGATTGAGCATTTCGCGACGATTCCACATGCAGGCGCCGCAATGCACAACCAGCTTGTAGGCGGCCAGATCGGCCGGGAACTCGCGGCCCTTGACCCAGGCGAACTCCAGCTTGCCGCCGACGTAGCGCTCGAGCCAGTTGGGAATCTTGACGCGACCGATGTCATCTTCAATCGGGTGATGAGTGCAGGACTCGGCGAGCAGCACCTTATCGCCCGGCCGCAGCGAATCGATGGCGATGGCCGCGCGGGTCTGCGCGACGAGGTCGCCCTTGAGGCGCGAAAAGAGAATTGAAAAGGCCGTCACCGGAACCGCTTCAGGCACCGTGCGCGCCACCTTGTCGAAGACATTGGCGTCGGTGACGACGAGCTTGGGAAGCCGCTTCATATTGTCGAGAACGCCGGCCAGCCCGCCGTCTTGCACGGCGATGCAGGAGGCGTTGTTGTCGAGCAGATCGCGGATCGACTGCACCTGTAGCTGCTTGATGCGGCCCACGGGCGCTTCTTTATCGATGGGCATCACCAGCACCGCGGTCTCGTCGGGACCGACCAGATCGCGCAGCACGACGGGCGATTCGGAGCTGTCGGCCGGGGCAAGCTCGGCCAGCCGCGAGCGAAACTCTTCGACGCCCGTGCCGGCGCTGGCCACCAGCGCGATATAAGGAATCTGCTCGCGATCGAAGCGCGCGAGCTGTTCGACGGTAGCGTGGCCCAGATCGGTTTTGTTCAGCGCCACGAGTACGGGAATTTCTCTCGCGCGCAGCTCGGCGAGCAGCTTTTCTTCGAACTCGCCCCAAACGCCGGCCTCGGTAACGAGCACGCCCACGTCGGAGCGGGAGATCACTTGGCTGGTTTTGGCGATGCGCTGTTGCCCGAGCGCCCCCACGTCATCGACGCCTGCGGTATCGACAAAAAGCACCGGGCCGATGGGCAGCAGCTCCATGGGCTTTTCGACCGGATCGGTGGTTGTGCCGGCCACCTCGGAAACGATCGAAACGCGCTGTCGCGTGATGGCGTTCAGCAGGCTGGATTTGCCGACATTGCGGCGGCCGAAGAGGCCAATGTGTAAACGGAATCCTTTGGAAGTTGCGCGAACCATCAGAAATTCTCCTTCTGTCGCTTTAATGCTAAAAATGTCGCGTTCGCCACGGCGAACCTGATTCAGTATGACCTAAAACCTAAGACAACGCGACAGCCTCATCGAGCGAAAGGCCGCGCGCTTCCCGCGCCCCGGCGGCAGTTCCCAAACGCGCATGGCGTTGAGGGGCCGTGCCAGGGCGAAGGTCTGCTCGATCTTCTTTCCGTCAATGAAACCTGCGCATTGCGGTTAACCATGTTCCTCGCGGGGGCCGCTACTTGCTTTCAGACGGCCCAGGGTTTGAACCGGAAGCCTCCGGCTCGTTTTCGATTCTCTCTTGCAACGCCTCGATGGCTTTTTCTGGCGTGCAGTGCGAGACGAGCTTTCCGTCGATCAAGACATTCGGCCCCTCTCCGCATTTTTCAAAGCAGAAGGCCGCGCGAACGTCGAGGCGGTTTTCCAGGCCGCTCTCCTCGGCGTGGCGCAGCACGCTATTCAACACCTCTTGCGAGCCTTTCAGGAAGCAGTTGGTGCCCAGGCAGACGCTGACCTTGATTTTGTCGCTGGCCGTGGACTGCATCAGCGGCAGCGATTCGCCGCCGATGCGCCGCCGACCCTGATAGTGCGTGTGGAAGAGGTGATGCGCCTGTTCGCCGCCCACCTCGCCCAAATGCTTGGCGTAGCACTCGGTGATGAAGACATTATCCTGCGACTTGTGCAGTTGCAGCGCCTTGTCGGCGTGGTAGAGGCCGCGGGTGCGCTGCGCGCGCACCGTGCGCGAGGTCGTCACCGGCTGGCCGGCGCCGTTGATGCAGCCGCCGGGGCAGGCCATCACTTCAATCAGGTCGTAGTCGCACTTGCCGGCGCGCACCTGCTCGGCAACCACGCGGGCGTTGCGCAAGCCGTGCACCACGGCCAGCTTTAACTCGGTGTCGCCAAGCGAAACGGTCGCTTCGCGCAAGCCGGAGTCGCCGCGCACCTGGTCGAATTCGATCTTCTCGAGCGGCTTGCCGGTCGCCTTTTCCGCCGCGAAGCGCAGCACAGCTTCCATCACGCCGCCGGAGTTGCCGAAGATCACGCCCGCGCCGGTATAGAAGCCAAAGGGCATGTCGAAGGATTCGGGCTGCAGCGCCTCAAAGCGGATGCCAGCCGACTGAATCATCTGCGCCAGCTCCTGCGTGGTCAGCACAACATCCACGTCGGGATCGCCGTCAACGCCCAGCTCGGGGCGCTTGGCCTCGAATTTTTTCGCCGTGCAGGGCATGATCGAAACCACTTTCAGATCTTTGCGCTCGATCTTGAACTGCTCGGGCAAAAGTTTTTTCACCAGCGAGCCGAACATGCCCTGCGGCGAGCGGCAGGTGGAAAGATTCGGCAGCAGCTCGGGGAAATACTGCTCGGCGTACTTCACCCAGCCGGGGCAGCAGGAGGTGAACATCGGCAGTTTTCCGCCGTTCTTCTTGCGCGCGAGAAATTCGTTGCCTTCCTCGATGACCGTCAGGTCGGCACCGTAGCAGGTGTCGTAAACCTGATTGAAGCCGATCTGTTTGAGGGCGGCGGCGATGCGGCCGATGGTGTTTTCACCTGCCGGCAAGCCAAAGCACTCGCCCAGGCCGACGCGGACGGCGGGCGCAATCTGCACGACGACGGTTTTGGTGGCATCGGCGAGCAGATTCCAAACCTTGTCGACTTCGGATTTGGGTGTGAGCGCGCCGGTGGGGCAAACGCTGGCGCACTGGCCGCAGTTAACGCACTCAACCTCGCCGAGTTTTTTGCCGAAGGCCGGCTCGACGCAGGCTTCGTGGCCGCGATGCGCGAAGTCAATCGCGCCGATGCCTTGAACTTCCCAGCAGGTACGGACGCAATCGCCGCAGAGCACGCACTTATTGGGGTCGCGGACCAGCGAAGGCGAACTTTCGTCGAGCGGCTGCGGCTGGTGCACGGACTTGAAGCGCACGCGCTGAATGCCCAGCTTGCGGGCCAGATTTTGCAGTTGGCAGTTGGCGCTGCGCGAGCAGGTGGGGCATTGCTGATCGTGATTGGCCAGCAGCAGCTCGACGGCGATTTTACGAATCTCGCGAATCTGCGGCGTGTTGGTTTTGATCTTCATGCCCGGCTGCGGCGGCGTGGAGCAGGCGCCCTGAATGCCGCGCCCTTCGACCTCGACCAGGCAGAGCCGGCAAGCGCCGTAAACGCTCAGCTCGGAGTGATAGCAGAAGGTGGGCAAATCGATATTCGCCTTGCGGACCAGTTCGAGCAAGTTGCGCTCGCCTTCGATGGCGACCGCCTGGCCGTTAATCGTTAGTGTCGGCCGTGTATCTTGGGTCATCGCTTAAACTCCTTCCACGGCGTGGAAATTGCAGGCCTTGGCGCACGCCCCGCATTTGATGCAAAGTTCAGGATCGATCCGGTGCGGCTGCTTTTTTTCGCCGCTGATGGCATTCACCGGGCATTTTTTGACGCACAGGCCACAGCCCTTGCACTTTTCCGCGTTGATTTCGGGCTTGAGCAGCGCCTTGCAGCGGCCGGCACGGCAGCGCTTTTCAATAATGTGCTCTTCGTATTCTTTGCGGAAGTGGCGCAGCGTAGAGAGCACCGGATTCGGCGCCGTTTTGCCCAGGCCGCAAAGCGAGCCGGCTTGCACGGCCTTGCCGAGCGTTTCCATCAGATCGAGAGTTTCGAGAGTAGCGCGGCCCTCGATCACGTCGTCGAGCAGCGAGAGCAACTGCTTGGTTCCCTCGCGGCAGAGCACGCACTTGCCGCAGGATTCGCGCTGCGTAAATTCCATAAAGAAACGCGCGATCGAAACCATGCAGGTGCGGTCGTTCATCACCACCAAACCGCCCGAGCCGACGATTGCGCCGGCCGAACGCAGCGACTCGTAGGAAAGCGGCAGATCGAGATGCTCCTGCGTAAGGCAGCCGCCCGAGGGGCCGCCGATCTGCACCGCCTTGAAGCCGGCCTTCGACATACGGCCGTTGTCGTCGATCACGCCGCCGCCGATGTGCATCACTACTTCGCCGAGCGTGGTTCCGAAGGGAACCTCGACCAGGCCGGTATTGGCCACATGCCCGGTGAGTGCGAAGGTCTTGGTGCCGGGCGATTCCTTGGTGCCGATCGAGAGAAACTTTTCCGGGCCTTCATTCAAAATGCGCGAAACGTGGGCCAGCGTCTCGACGTTGTTGATGATCGTCGGCTTGCCCCACAGACCGCTTTGCGCCGGAAAAGGCGGCTTGGGCCGCGGCATGCCGCGCTGGCCTTCGATGGAGGCGATCATGGCGGTTTCTTCGCCGCAGACAAAGGCTCCAGCGCCTTCCATCACCTCGCAACTTATCGCGAGGCCAGTACCGAAAACGTTTTTGCCTAGAATGCCTTCGCGGGTGGCGTCGGCCACGGCGCGGCGCATGCGGGCGACGGCCAGCGGATATTCGGTGCGGACGTAAACCAGCGTCTCGCTGGCGCCGATGGCGCGGGCGGCGATCATCAGCCCCTCGATCACGCTGTGGGGGTTGCCCTCCATCACCGAGCGGTTCATAAAGGCTCCGGGGTCGCCTTCGTCGCCGTTGCAGATGACGTACTTTTTCGCCGAATTCTGCACGCGAGCCGCTTCCCACTTGCGCCCGGTCGGGAAGCCCGCGCCGCCGCGTCCGCGCAGCCCGGCGTCGAGAACCGTCTTGCAGATTTCTTCCGGCGACATTTCGACGAATGCCTTGCGCGCGGCGCGATAGCCGCCATGCAAAATGTATTCGCGAATATCTTCCGGATCGAGGAAGCCGCATTCTTTTAAAACCATGCGATGCTGGCGGGCGTAGAAGGGATTGTCATCAAAGCCGCGGCAATGCTGCCGCGTGGCGGGGTCTTTATAGAGCAGCCGGTCTACCAGTTTGTTGCCGGCCAGCGTCTCGGTCGCGATCTCGTGCACATCCTCGGGGCGAACCTTGGTATAGAGAATGTTGTCGGGCATGATCGAAACCAGCGGACCCATCTGGCAAAAGCCCTGGCAGCCGCTCTTGGAAAGGCGAATGTCTTTTTCGTGCGCCTCGGCGCGAAGCTCGAGAACCACGTTCAGGCCGGCCGCGGCAATCTCTTTCTTAAAGCTCTCGAAGACCTTCATCGAGCCGTTGGCCATGCAGCCGGTGCCGGCGCAAATCACCACGCGGCGCATCGCGGCCGGCTTGGTGCCCGGAGCAAAGCCTGGAATGGGCAATATCGGATCGGCGTTGCTCATTCGGCGGCTCCTTTATTTGAGGTACAGGTATTTGAGGTACAGGCGCTCGAATTCTGAGCCGTCAAACCTTCGGCCGCCTTGATCTCGTCCACCAAAGCGGTCGCCCGCTCGGCGGTGATGCCGCCGTAAACCTGTTCGTCAACCACCATCACAGGCGCCAGGCCGCAAGCGCCCAGGCAAGCCACGGTCTCGACGGTGAACATCATGTCGGCCGTCGTCTTGCGCTTGTCGTCGGTGCCTAGCTTTTCGTGCAAGGCATTGAGCACCGGCAGCGACTGCTTTACGTGGCAGGCGGTGCCATCGCAAATGCGGATGACATGCTTGCCTTTGGGCTCCAGCGCAAAGTGGGCGTAAAAAGTAGCCACGCCGAAAACGCGCGCCGGCGGTACATCGAGAGAAGTGGCCACGTAAGTAAGCACCTCCTCGGGCAAATACTGATACTCGTGCTGGATTGACTGGAGGATGGGAATCAGGGCCGACGGACGGCGTGAGAAACGATCGAGAATCTCGCACACCTTTCCGAATTTTTCTGTCTCATCAACCACAGTTGGCATCGACGCCATCAGGAGTGCCTCCCTCTTGCTGGATTGGTACATGGAACCGTTGCGCCAGCTTCCAGGAAAGCGAAGCCAGCGAAGAATACAAATCTTCACTATGCACGATGACGTGCGTGGGGACTTTGAGCCGCGCGGGAGCGAAATTCCAGATCGCCTGAATGCCGCCGCGGATCATCTCGTCGGCCACTGTTTGCGCCGCTTCGGCCGGCGTGGTGATGATTCCCAGGTGAATGCTCATACGTTGTGCTAGATCGGCTAATTTATCGAGCGGCAATACCGCCTTGCCGTGGACCCACTGGCCAATTTTGGAGGGATCGGAATCGAAGGCGGCCACAATCTGCAGGCCGAACTTGGTGAACCGCTCGTGGCCGAGCAGCGCGGTGCCCAAATTGCCCGCGCCCACCAGAAAGGCCTCGTTCACGTTGTTCCAGCCGAGAAAGCTCTCAATGGCCAGGATGAGTTCGGCGACCACATAGCCGGTCTTCGGTTTGCCGATGATCCCGGTGTACTGCAAGTCTTTGCGTACCTGGACGGGAACCAGGTTTAAATCCGCGCCGATCCGGCTGCACGAGACCCGATCGATCCCTTGATCTTGCAGCTCCATCAGGTAGTGATGGTACTGAGACATACGGTTGAGGCTGGGCTGGGGGATCGGCCCCTGGCCCGCGGGATGATGAATCGCCTCTGGATTCGATAAATTTATATCGATAACCATAGATCGAATCTATGGCCACTTTATTCGTTATCACAGTGACCGCAGTCACGCAATCGCACCCGCTCATATCGTGGAATTGAGCGGGAATTCGTCTCACTAGCCGAAAGGAGCGTCCCAAATTTGCTAGAAACGCTCCCAATGAAGCACATCGGCCAAAGGCCGCTTCTCGATCTGCGGCGTCTCGGCCGGGTAGCCAAATGAAACAATCGCAATCAGTTGCCGGTCTTTGGGCGCGCCAAAAGCCTCCACGACGGCCGGGCCGTAAGGCTGTTTGGTGCCCGCCACCCAGCAGGAGCCGATGCCGTGGGCCGAAGCGGCCACCAGCAGGTTTTCGGCTGCGGCCGAGCTGTCCTCGACGGCATAATCCGTTCCCTTGGCCAGCACAAGCACAACAAATGCCGCCGTGGCGATGAACTCGCCGTGGCCAAGCATGGGCGGAATGCGCTCCATATCGGCGCGCGCGGTCAGAACAATAAAATCCCAGGGTTGGTCATTCATCGCCGTCGGCGCCAGGCGCGCGCAGTCAACGATTTCTTCAATGATGGCGCGCGGCACAGGCTTCTGCTCGTAGGCGCGAATGCTGCGCCGCTCTTTCATTGCTTCGATGGCGGTTTTCATTTTTGCTTTCTCCTAAAAATTTGATGTTAGCAGCGCGAGCAAACGTCCGAATGCGGCTGTGGTCACAGCGAAGCCGGAGACGCGAAAAAACCTGTGAAAGGCTTTCCCGCATCTGTTTCGAGCTCTCTCCGGTCTAGCCAACCCAGGTAAAATGGCTGTGAAAAGCCGCCATCTTACGCTGTGCTTTTCTTTTTGCGGTTTCGTCGTATTCTGTAACTATTCGGGAATCCTTCAATGAAGACCTTCACTCTGGATGAAGCGCAATCGCTGTTGCCAGTGCTGGAAGCGCTGTTAAAGCGCGCCATGGAAGGACGGCGCTCGGCGCAGACAGTCGAATCGGGGCTCAACGGTTTGGCGCAGAAAATCTATTTCTCTGGCGGGATGCGTGTCAACGCCTCCACCGTCGCCAAGCAGCGCGCCGAGATGGAGGTTCACCTGAAGCGCGTGCGCGAGACGGTTGCCGAAATCGACGCCATCGGCGTTCAAGTAAAGGATTTGGACTCTGGCCAGCTCGACTTTCCCTGCCGGCTCGACGATCAGATCGTGCTGTTGTGCTGGCGCGTGGGCGAGCTCGCCATCGGGCACTGGCACACGATGGAAGCCGGCTTCAAGGGCCGTCAGCCCGTCGACGAGCGCTTTCGCAAGCATTCTTCCCCTGGCAGCCGTCCCAACTAAACAAATGCCGTTGCGCCGTAGAGCGAAATTCCCCTCCACGGCGTCTTTCTTTTTTTGGCAGTGCTTCGGTCTTCCGCGCGGTGGGAACAGAATGCGCTTCAGGCGATAGTCTGAGGTTTGAATCTATTTTTTTGAGCCGAGCCGAATCGAACGACTACGAACAGACGGCGTGCGGGGAGTGACGATGAAGAAAATAAGCTGGACGGCGCTTTTACTGATTCCCGCCATGCTGCTGTCGGGCTGCAACGGCTTTTGGAATCTGCCCAGTTCGTCCACCACCACGACCACCACGACCGAATCCAGCGGCATTTTCTACGTCCTCAACCAGACGACCTCGCAGTTGGCGGCCTACTACATCTCTTCGGGCGCGCTTAAAAAAGTTTCCGGCAGCCCCTATACGTTGTTGGCCACGCCCTACTCAATCGCCATCGCTCCCAACGGAAACTTTCTTTACGTGGGCACGACCGGCGGAATCTACGTTTACAGCATCGCTTCCAGTGGCGCGTTGACCATCGGCAACATTGGCAACCCCATCTCCTCCGACATCGCTACCGCCATCCAGACGACCAACTCCTGGATGGTTGACGCCTATATCGCTTCCACCGGCGTGGTGGAACTGAATGCTTACTCGGTCTCCTCCTCCGACGGAACGCTGGAAGGCTCCACGTCCCAGGCGCAAACCTACAACGTCACCAACGCCACGGTCGAGCAGATGGTGATCTCGCCCGACGACGATTATCTTTTTGTCGCCCTGGGCTCGGGCGGCACCATCGCGGTTCCCTTCACGCCGGGCAACAACAATCCCATCGGCTCGACGGCACGCAAAATATCGACGGCCAGCAGCAGCGGCGCGGCGCTTTCGGTAGCCGTAGACCCCAGCGAGCGGCTCTTCTACATCGGTGAAACGCTGGCCAACTCCGCGGCCAGTTCGGGCGGAGTGCGCGCTTTTCTCTACAGTTCGTTGAACGGCTCGCTCACCGAGGCTTCCGGCTCGCCAATCGCCAGCGGCAGCCTCGCCCCCCACGCGATTCTTCCCGAAGCCTCGGGCAGCTACATCTACGTGGCCAACGGCGACGGCAACTCCACTGCCGGACTCATCAAGAGTTTTACGATCACCTATTCGAGCTCCACATACACAATCGCCGCCAACAGCACCATTGCCGCCGGCATTCAGCCGATGGGGCTAGCCGAAGATAGCGACAGCAACTTCGTCCTGGCGGCCTCCTCGGGCGGTTCGACCTCGGCGGGCAGCCCGGACCTGGAGGCTTTTTCGATGAGTTCCGGCGTGCTGACGGCGAATATCACCTCCACCACCGGCACTGACCCGGTGGGCGCGATCGCCATCGTCGCGCTGCCGTAAGAACAGTTATCAGTTATCAGTAGTCAGTGGTCAGCAATCAGCGATCCGTTGTCAGTAGCCGGATTCGAAGCTAGTTTTTACGCCGCTATTGCAAGATCGGTTCCGCTCCCGCCGGCGCGGCCGTAAAAATGGCAATCAGCCGCTGTAGAAGTGCTATTCTCAAAGGCAAACTGGGCTGTGTTTACACATCTTCCAATCTCTTTTGTCCGCTTTCCGCGCCGCCACGGGCTTTTCTCCGCGGTTCTGCCGCTGAGCCTGTGCGCGCTCGCGCTGCTGGCCGGATGCAACCGCTTCCGGCACATGCACCACGATAAAGTTTACGTCTCGGTACGCACCTCTTACCTGCATGACCGCGTCGCTCCGGTCTCCAACCGCGTTGGCCAGGTCGCCAATGGCCAGGAGCTTGAAGTGCTCGACCACAACCGGCGCTTCTACAAAGTCAAAACGGACAAAAACGAGATTGGGTGGATCGAAGAGCGGGCGGTCATCGATTCGAAAACCTACAAGGCTTTTGTGCAACTGGCCGATCAGCACAAAGACGACCCCGTGGCCGCCACGGCCACCCTGCGCGACGATCTGACCATGCATCTGCTGCCAGGGCGTGAAACCGAGCGTTTCTATCTGCTGGCGGGCAACAGCAAAGTTTCGCTTTTGGCGCGAGCCTCGGCGCCTAAAAAACCGGCGGAAGTTCTCGGACTGCCGTCAACGTCCACCGCAACCAAGAGTGCGCCGGCAACCGGTGCGGCCAAGCCGGGTGAAACAGCCAAAAACGCATCTCCGGCCAAACCGGGCGAAGCGGCTAAAAATGCGCCGGCGGCAACTCAAGCCAAGGCTGGCGAAACGGCTAAAAGCGGGGCGGCGGCTAAAAAAGCTCCGTCCTCCGCTACGCCCGCAGAAGCAGCGCCCGTGCCCGAGCCGCCCGCGATGGAAGACTGGTGGCTGGCGCGCGACGCGCAGGGCCGCGTAGGCTGGCTGCTGAGCAAGGGCCTCGATGTGGATCTGCCCGACGAGGTGGCCCAGTACGCCGAAGGCCAACGCATCGTAGGTGCGTGGATGCTGGCCAAAGTCACCGACGACGAGGCTAACACGCCCAATCACCAGGTCACCGAATACCTGACCATCATGGCGCCGCCCAAGTCCGGCCTGCCTTACGACTTCGATCAGGTGCGCGTTTTTACCTGGAACACGCGACGTCACCGCTATGAGACGGGCTTCCGTCTGCATCCGATTCAGGGCTACCTGCCGGTGCGCGTTTTCACGGCCACCTCAAATGGCAAAAGCGCGCCGGCCTTCAGCTTCCAACTTTCGGGCAACGGGGCCATCGCCACCGACTCGTCGGGCATCATACGGCCGGTCAATCCGCGCACCGTTGGCTTCGCGCTGATCGACTACTCGCGCGTGCAGCGCATCGGGCCCGACCTGGGGCCGATTCCGCTGATGCAGGACCCCGACAAAGATAAAAAAGACGCGGCCAAAAAGGCCGCCGCCGCGAAAAAAGCCAGCGTTAAAAAGGCAGGGAAGAGATAATAGCGCCAGCGGCCAGAAGCTAAAGCCGTGGCCGGATCGCTTCGATCCGAAGCTCCGTGGTTCCCCGGTTTCAAAATCGAGACCGGGGGCACCCGCACCCGTATTTTCACTAACCAATGGTGAAAATGAGCTAAAGCCGCGTTTCGAACTCTTCATTCACCCAGTGCTCGAAGGCGGCGAACTCCTCGTCGCGGCCCAGGAACTCGCGCACCAGCGTGCGGCCCGGCTTGGAGCCGCCCTGTTCGAGCACCGTTTTGCGGTAGCGCGCGCCCGTCTCACCGCCCAGCAGATCGGCCGCGTCGAATTGACTGAAGAAATCCAGCGCGATCACCTTGTCGAACATGTAGGTGTAGTAATTCGACGAGTAGCCGGTGAGGTGGCCGAAGCTGGCGTACATGCGATTGCCCTCGAACCAGCTCCAGGGCTGGAATTCGCGATAGAGATCGCGCGCCAGCGTGTCGGGATCGAGACCGTCGGCCTCGCGATCATGCAGGTCGAGCGAGAGCGTGGTGTAGTAAAGCTGCGAGCGCACCCAGTCGGCGCGGCCGAACGCGCTCGCTTGTCTTAGGTTTTGGATCAGCTCCGAGGGCAAAATTTCGCCGGTCTCATAATGCCGTGCAAAGGATTGCAGCAGCTTTTCGTCGCGGAAAAATTCCTCAAGCATCTGCGAGGGAACTTCGACGAAATCGCCCTCGGTAGCGAAGCCGGAAAGCCCCACCCACTCCGTTTGCCCGCCGAGAATCGCGTGCATCAGGTGGCCAAACTCGTGGAAGAAGGTCACCACGTCGGAATATTGCAACAACCCCGGATCGCCGGCCTCGCCGCCTGAAAAATTGCAGATCAGCGCCGCCTCGGGCAGCACGCGGCCGCGCACGCCACAAACGATAGGCGAGGCGGAAAACCACTTGTCCTTGCCCTCGCGCGGGTGCATGTCCAGATAAAATCTGCCCGCCAATTGCCCGCCGTCGAAAACATCGTAGACCGAAACGGCTTTGTCCCAGGCCTCGACCTGCACCGGCCGGAACTCGACCTTGAAAAGTTTTGCCGCCGTGGCCAGCACGCCGGCCTCGACGCGCGCGTAAGGAAAGTACGGCCGCACCGACTGCGAGTCGAAATCGAAGCGGGAGCGGCGGAACTGCTCGTACCAGTAGCCGCGGCCGGTCTGGTCAATCTCCGCCAGTTGCGGCTCGCGCGTACGCGCAAAGCTCAGCACCAGTTCGTACTCGCGGCTGGCGCTTACGCGGCTGGCCGCGTCGAGCTTGGCCAAAAACGCGCGCGCGTTGGCTGCCGAGCCCATCATCTGGTCGGCGGTAGCCAGGTCGGCCCAACTGCGAAAGCCGAGCACACGGGCGATTTTCTGCCGCGTAGCCAGCAGATCAAGCAGGATCTGGCGATTGGCCGGGTAGGCGCGCGTGTTGTAGGCGGCGAACATCCGTTCGCGCAGCGCGGCGCTTGAGGCAAAGGTCATCACCGGCTGCATCTCCGGCGGATCGGTAGTCAGCGTAACGCGCATTTCGCTTTGCGCATTTTTGTGCGCCGGGTGGCGCGCGATAAAGTCCTCCGGCAACCCGGCAAGTTCAACGGGTGTGGCTTCGATGGTCTTGGCGCCCTCTTGAATGTTGCGGCCGAACTCGAGCGAAAGCCGCGTCGCCTTTTCATGCAGCGATTGCAAACGGGCGCGCGTGGCCTCGTCTTTGTCGACGCCGGCCAGCCGGTAACTCAACAGCGTGCGCTCGACGTAGTGCCGGGTAGCCGGGCTTGCATCTTCCAAATCGATTGCCGTGAGCGCTTCGTAAACCTGTCGGTTCAAGCTCAGCGCACTGGCGGCCATGGCGACGCGCTGCGCCTCCAGTTGCGCCTGATCGCGCACCGCCTTGTCGGCGGCCACCGAATTCAGAATTCCCGCCTGCGCCGCGGCCAGACTCAACTGCTCGATGGCGCGGTCGTAGAGCGTCAGCGAATTTTGCGGCGTGCGCGCGCCCGCAACGGCCAGCAGCGCGGCCAAAGCCTGCTCGTGCTCGGCCAGCCGCTCGCTCACCCACGCGGTCAACGCCTTGGCCGATGCGGCCCCGCCCGTTTCCCAACAATGAAGCGCCTGGCTGGAATTTGTTGCCGTCGTCTCTGAACCCATGGCGAAGAACCCTCCAAAGTTCTAGAGTAACAAGGCATTCGCGGCCGAAATGTTACGGTGGCGCGCGACGCAGTGAAACCATCTCTGCACGTTCTCTGTCATTTGCTATAGCATTCCCTTTCAGCTCGCCGTTCGCCTCCGGAAGGAGTCTGTCGTGCCGCGTTGTTTGCTTTCTCTCGCCTGCCTCCTCCTGTTCGCCATTCCGCTCGCCGCGCAGCAGCCGCTTGCCGCAAGACCCATGCCTTCCGCGGGCGAAAGCTCCGCGCCCTCGCCCACCGCCAGCCTCGCGCCCGGCCTGCTCTTCTATCTTTCCGGCGACCGCGGCTTCAACGCCGACTATGCGGCCGGCAATCCCGTTCCCAATTTTGCCTTCGACATAAAATCCCGTCCCGGCGGCGCGAAGGGCGGCTACATCGAATGCGGCGACAGCCAGCAGTATTCCTTTTGGGCGCCGGGCAATATTTACGCCCAGCGCGGCACGCTCTCATTTTTTTGGCGCGCGCGCGAGCCGCTCACTGAAACCGAATTTCCCGTCTTCCGCGTCGGTTATGCCGACCACACCAGTTGGGATCAGGTCTGGTTGCGCATCGACTGGAATGGCCACGGCTTCGACGCCTTCGTCACCGACATCAACCTCGGCCGCACGCGCGTCTCCGTCAAGCTGCCCGAAATTCCCAAACCCGAGCAGTGGATTCATCTAACCCTGGCTTGGGACGAGACTGTCGGTATTCGCTTCTACATCGACGGCAAGCTGGCAGGCGAAAAAGCGCCCACCGGTAGCTTCGACGCCGGCCTCGACCAGTTCGGCCCCCACTCGCGCATCATTGGACCGACGGGCGTTGAAAGCTCTTACAACTTCGACCGCGGCGGCGACATCGACGAGCTGCGCATCTACGATCGGATGCTCTCCGACAACAACATCGCCTCACTCGCCCAAAACGAAACGCCTAAAAATATTCCGGCGATTGCGCGCACGCTCGCCCAAAGCGGCTGGCAAAAGGAGTGGTGGTTTCGTTACGGATGGAACCGCGCAACCGATGCGCCCGCGCCGCTGCCCGGCCCCTACACCACCGTGCGCAAGGTGGAGATTCACGACGCCTACGATCTGAAGCGCTGGTTCTGGCGCGCCAACGACGGCATTCGCGAAACCACCTGGCCGGGGGTCTACAACCGCTCGCGGCTCACCGGCCGCAATGACTACTTCCAACTTCCCGACTGGGATTGCTACTCGCTCTCGGGCAAAACTATCACCTTTTTCATGCCCGACGAGCCGTGGAATCACTTGGAGATTTCCGGCGCGGCCTGGGGCAATCTGTCGCTGCTCGAACACGATCTGGAAACCGCTAAAGATAGCGAACAGACGCTCTTCGAGCGGCCCAAGGGTCAGGAGCGCACCTTCCATGATTTCTCCGCGCCGCTCACCGGCGGCAAGCTGCGTTTTACCAACGTCGAGCAGGAGCAGCCCATCGGCGAATTCTCGGCCTACTACGTTCATCCCGGCCGCGAACCCGACGGTATCGTCAAGCTCGCCTACCGGCTCACGGCCTTCGGCTCGCCGGCCGACAATCCTTCGCTCGATTCGCTGGTGGCCTTCATCGCCGGCCGCTATCCGGCCGACGAGCGCATGATGATGGTCGCCGCACCCTTCGGTTTTCGCGGTCGGCGCGGCGGCCCGCCCATCGTCGTCGAAAGCGAAGGCGGCGCGGAGAAATCCGGCAGCGGCAACCCGGCCGAGGGCGCAGTTTTTTTCGGCGGCGCAGCGCGCACCCGGAATGGTTTTTTCGGCGCGGCCGCGCCAGCTTCGCCGAGCGGCCTGCCTCTCGTTCACTTACTCATTCCCGTCGATTTCCGCGGGCTGCGCTCCAGCATGGGGCGTGGCGCTTCCGCTACCTGGCAAAACATCGACGGCGGCCTGGACGGCATCGCTATCGATCTGCCCGCCCTGCATTTGAAGCCCACGCACGGCCAGTACATTCCGATGAACATTCAGGTGAAAGATCCGCTCTGGCCGATGCGCGACCTGCTCGACTTCAGCTTCAGCGTAAAGCCAGGCGAACCCTGCACGCTCTGGCTCGACACGCGCGACCGCATTCTGCCCAACGATAAAAGCCTCTACCTGACTATCGCTTCGGCCAGCGCCGAGTTTGGCCCCGCGACGCTCGAGGGCGCCGCAATCCGCCTCATCTTCAAGCCGCGCAAAGAGGCGCTCGCCGAGCACATCGCCGACCGCCTCACGCAGGTCAAAGACAACTACGCCAACATGGTTGAAGAGTCGGTCAATTCAGAAAAGCTGAACGCCTACAACCGCTTTTATGCCGACATCACCGACCTGCTGCGCGTCGATCCCGACAACGACCTTGGCCGCAAGTATTGGTATGACGCCAATCGCGATCAGGCGCGGCCGCCCTACATGCAGCCCGCTATTCCCACGGGCATTCCCGCCTGGGCCTATCTTCAGGTAAAAGATCTTGACTACTTCAAGTGGTTCGTCAACTGGTACATCGACAATCGCCAGATCTCGAATGGCGAATTCGGCGGCGGACTGTCGGACGACAGCGACCTCACCGATCTTTTCCCTTCGGTCGCCTTCATGGGCGCGCCGCAAAAAAAAATCGCTGGCTCCGTCTCTAAGGAACTGGAAGCGATGTACGCGCAGGGCATGTTCACCAACGGCCTGGCCACTATCCAGACCGACGAATTGCATAGTTTCGAAGACGGCATTAACGTTCTTGGCCAGATGATGCTGCTTGATTACGGCAGCCCCAAACAGATCGAGCGCGCCATGGAAACCTCGCGCCGGCTCGAGTGGCTGACAGGGGTCAACGCCGCCGGTCATCGCCACATTCGATCTTCTTACTACAACGGCGCCAAGATGGCCGAGGACGGCGTCTGGGGCTGGTCAAAGCCGAGCGGCTATTACGTCTTCCAACCCGCGCTTTCGCTGGTTTTCTATAACGGCACGCCGGAGACGCGCAAGATGCTCACCGAAGTCGCCGACGGCCTGCTCGCCCATCGCAAACCGGGCCCCGGCGGCCGCTACTCGATCAATGCCACCATCAACTTTAAAACCGACGAGGAGGCGGCACCGGGCGCCAGTTTTGGCGGCGGCGGCTTCAGCGGCGGCGCTCCCTGGTTCATCTTCTGGGCCGCTTATAGTTGGACCGGCGACAAAAAATATCTCGATCCGCTACTCGACAACGGCGCCAGCCTTTTGCAGCAGGTCAATGCCGACACCCTCGCCATTCCCGGTTCGCGCAACGCGCTGGGCCGGCAGGCGGCGGGCGGCTACCTCGGCTGGCAGTTGACCGGCGACACGCAGTACCTCGAACAAAGCTACCGCGAACAGCTACAGGCCGAGTCGGAACGCGCCTACATCAATACCGAGGGCAGTCTCTGGATTGACCGCGTGGCCGACGGCGGCGGCTTCAACACCGCCGAGCTGCAACGCGCGCGGCTGGGCGGCATTGCTCTGGTTCGCGACCGCATCTATCCCGGCAACCTCGTCAGTTGGCAATTCGACGCGCCGGCTACCGACGAGAGCCTGGCCATTCTCTTTTCCGAAGCCACGCCCAGCCACTTCAAGCTCATCGCCTACAACCTCGATCCGCATCCCGTCACCGCGCGGATGACCGGCTGGCTGATCGATCCCGGTAAATGGCAAATCGCGCAGAGCGTGCAAGAGGGCCCGGCGCGCGAGGCGAGCACGCGCACCGTCGGGTTTGAGCGCGGCAAATCGCTCGAGCTCGTCTTTCCGCCGCGCGTCACCACCGTCATGGAATTCACGCTGGTTGAAAAAGGTCTTCCCTACTGGTCGCGTCCCGACCTCGGCATCGATCCCGAAGACGTGAAGGTCGAGGGCGGCCGCATGAAGGTCACCGTGCACAGTCTGGGCGCAGTCGACGCGCCGGTCTCGACCGCAATTTTGCGCGACAAAAATGGAAAGACAATCTCGAGCGCCACCGTTCCCGCGCTCAAAGCGCCGCTCGATCTGTTACCCAAAACCGCCACTGTCTCGCTTGCGCTTCCGCCGCGCGCCGACTGGAAAGGCGGCAGTCTCACGATCGAAACCAGCAACGATCTGCCGGAGATTACGCTCAAGAACAATCGCGTGGAGTTCTGATCGTTTGTAATCCAGAACGTCATAAACGAAATTAGAGATTGCCTTATTTGTTCAACAAAAGGCCATTGTTCTTACGATCAATACAATCATTTGATTGTATTGATCGTAAGAACTGCTGTTCTGCTAAAGGTCGCGAACCAGGGCCTTTCACGCTTGCGAAATTCGCGTAGGATACGACTTTTTAGATTGATAAGCGCTGCGACCCACTCGTCCTGATCTTCTGCGCTATTGTGGGCCGTGGCAAGTATTGCCACTTCGGATTTTCTTATCTCTTCTCGATGAAGATTCCTCATCTCGTGATCACGAGTCACGAGCAGCCATCCGTTTTTATGGCAGAAGCGAATAATCTCTGGATCGAGAACATTCCGCCGCGGTTGTTCATCTGCATCTCGGAACCACTCTGGAAATCGCTGTACGGTAAATCCTGCAGTCCTGAGACGCACAGCTACGGATTCGGCTGAGAAGCCTTCATCTAGAAATAGAACGCATTCTTCACGCCGCTTTTTGACGTAATCCAAAGTGAATTATCGCCTTCTCAACAGTATCTACATCAAGAGAGAAGTCGTTAGCAATATCGCTAGCACTCATCCCTTTACGCTTGAGGCCCACGATTGTTTTCACTGGAATTCTTGTCCCAAAAACTACAAGTCGCCCGGACATAATGTTCGGGTTGATGGACACAGGGCGGCTCTGATGATCTTCAGCGGCAAAACGCCACGGAAAAATAAACTCGCCCTCGTCTATTCTCTCCGCAAACATATCAACCACTTCCGCGACGAATTGCTGGCCCGGTTTCTTGCCGAGAGAAGTAACCGTACGCGGCCTTTCGCCACGGGCTGGCTGATCATAGACCAAATCGCTCAGGCATTTCTGTATAGCATCAGCCCGTTGCAGCGGATGCTGTGACTTGAACATACACCGAGCATTATGCATAGAACGACGAAGGAATTGCAGAGAATAGTGGTATTTTTCTCTCAGAAGAAACACTCTGTATGCTTCTTCCAAATCCTGGTAGGAAAGCAAATGCACCAACCCAACATTTCCGCTGGCTTTTAAAATTGGTTCATCGCCTTTGTACCACGAAAAAAGAGTCCTCTGATTGACAGCAAGGAAAACCGCAGCCTCTGGAATCGTATAAGTGGGCAAAGTACGGATGTCTTGTCCCTTAGCGCGCATTGGCTTTTCCTTGATCATTTCGCAACCACTGTAGAACATTCGCCGTTACTTTTCTACAGATTCTATAAGATTAGATGCTGCGGAACCCGCTTTGGAACCAAGCGAACCACCATCCACCAGGAACGAATAGCCTGCTTTTCTCATTTTCCCTCTGCACCAGCTGCCGGCAACGGCAAAAACTCCTCAGGTTTGAGCGCTCGTGGCGTCATCCGCGCCGTGAAGATCGCGCCCTTGAAGTAATCGCGCCGGTCGATGCGTGTGCCGATTGAGGCGTGGCCCGCGCCCTGCGGCGTCAAATGAAACTCGGCCTCGCTTTGCAATTCACCGCCCACGTAACTGCGCAACATTTCGCCGTCGTAGACCGCCGTCACGCGGTACCAGGCTCCGAGCGGATAGAGCTTCTCGCAATTGAGCAGCGTGCTCGCCGAGCCGTTCGAGAAAGCGAAGCTGTCAAGGCACCACTGATTCTCAACTATGCGCAGTTCGAAGAGCATACGGTTGCCCGTGTCGCGGCCGGTCATCGGATCGAGCTCGGCAAGATGGAAGAAGCGCTGCGTCTGCGCGCCGCCAGTTTCGGGACGAAAAATCACTTCCCAGGTGTACTCGCTCGCCCCGGCCAGCGGATGGGAGTCGATGAAGATCGCGTCGTCGATGCCGTTGAATTCCACCGCCTTGCCGTAGGGCGAATCGATCAGCCGCGGGTGGCCCAAAAGATGCGCCGGATGGCCGCCAATTGTATTGAGATTGTCGAAGCGCCAAACTGTCGCCTGCGGTGCGGCAGCGTTTTGCGCCCACGCCGCCGATAGCAGCAGCGCCGCCGCCACAATCGCCAACCAATTTCTCCGCATCGAGCTCTTCATCTTTCGCCCCTCACGGCCAATCGGTCTTCTGTTTCCTGTTCCCTATTTCCCCACTCCGACGGGAAACTGCGCAAAGGTGCGCGTGACCGGCTTGCCCAGCAGAAACTTATCGGCGAAGGCCAGCATCGCATCCCAATCGTCCTCGACCAGAGCATGAGGCCGGTCGGCCCAGTTCACGCCCAACCGGTTGGAGACGTGCAAAAACTCGAAGGCCGGTTGGGCCGCGATAAACGACTGATAGACGCCGTTCTGGTTCACGTTCTGGTCGTGGTCGCCTTCCAGGCAAATCAGCGGCCGCGGCGCGACAAGAGCCATGAACCAGTGCTCGTCGAAGGGCAGCTTGTCGGGCTGACCCCAGAACTGGTGCAGATGCGGCGAAAACCAGTTCGGGTATTTGCGAACCATCTCGGTGAGTCCCTCTTTGCCGCCGCGGTCGGGAATCGAGCCGCTAAAACGGAAGGCCGGCGTTCCGCCGCCGGAGCTGGCGACGGGCGCCACCAGCGCGATGCGCTCGTCGAATGCGCCGGCAATCAGCGCCGACTTACCCGTGCGCGAAAAGCCGGTGACGATCAGCTTGTCGCCGGCGATCGCCGGATCGGTGATGAGGTAATCGACAATGCGCGAAAGGCCCCAGCCCCAGGCGCGCAGCAGCCCCCAATCGTAATTGGGATAGGCGGGGAAAAAGCGCGTCGTCCGGTAAGCCCAACTGCCGTCGGCCAGCCGCAGCGTGGTGTCTTCGCCGCAATCGTTGTTGTCGAAAATCACATAAGCGTAGCCGTGCCTGAGCGCCGGATTGTTTTCGGCGATCTGCCCGGCGGTCGGCGGAGTAAAGGCGCGCATCTTCGCCTCGGCGGCCGGCTTGGGATCGCCCGGCCCAACCACGAGCAGCACGTCTTCATTCTTGCCCTGGTTTGGTCCCTGCGGCAGCTTGGGCAAAGGCGTTGCTCCCGGAGGCGTGCCAAAGGGCGCGATCACCGCCGGGAACGGCCCGCCTTCGGCCGGCGTAAAGATGCCGATATTCAAACTCAAGCTCTCGTTTGGTCCAAAGCTCAGATGCACCAGCCGGTACTTTACCTTGCCGTCGAGCAGCGTTTGCGAGCTGACCACCGCGCCCTTCACGTTGCCCGGCGCGGGCGGCGCCTGGCCCACGGCGTAGTACTCGAGCACCCGCCGCATCTCGGCGCGCCGTTCGGCCCATTGTTCTGCGGTCGCGATCCTCTGTCCGTTGTCGAGCGTCATCACGTCGGGCATCTGGGGCCTCGGCGGCAGTTGATCGACGCCCGGCAGCTCCGGCAGCGCGGTCTTGATCGGCGGCACGGGAATTTCTTTCGGATCGGGCCGGTCGGGAATTTTCGAACCCGCCGTCTGCCCGCTCAGCGCGCAGGCAACAAGACCCGCCGCAAGCATTACAAGACTATTGCGCATGGTGTTCATTCTCGCCGCCACGGAACAGAGCTCACGGCTGCCTTTAAAAACTTTCTGCGCTCGGTCTGCCTCTGTTTCATCTAGCGCCCACTTTTTTCGGCCGCACTACATGCAAAGCCAAATCGCCGACAGCATACATCCTGCTCCGCACAATTATATGCACGCGTAAGTGCAATTTACGCTCTGGCGCCGCGCTTTCCCTTTCTGAAATCCGCACCTGCAAAATCCCTTCCAGTTTCTTTCTTCGCGTCTACTTATAATTCAGGGTTGCATTAGCTCTTAAACCCGACTAAGATGCGTCAAATAAAGAGAATGCCTCTTTCGGTCACCAGCACGGCCCACCATGAGCCGGCGTCGGCCCCGGCTGGGCCACGTCTGCGTATAGGAAAACTGTGCGTCGCCGTGCAGGGAGCAACGCCCGCAGAACTATTTGCCAGCGCCGAAACCGCCCTGAAAGACTCTATTTTCATCGAGCTCCGGCTTGACTATCTCTCCAATCCAGCCGACGCAATTCAAACTCTCAAGTCTTTTATTTCCAAACGTCGTGACGTTACGGCTATCGCAACCTGTCGACGTAAACCATTTGGTGGAAAGTTCTCAGGCTCCCTCAACGCCGAGCTCGATCTGCTGCTAAAGGCCGCCGAGGCAGGCTGCCGGATCGTCGATCTCGAACTGGAATCGGCCGAAGAAGCTACCAAGCCGCAATTGGCCAAATTCCGCGCCGCGCTGCGCGCAGCCGGAACGGCGCTGCTCATCAGCTCGCACGATTTTTCCCGCACACGCCGCCCCGACGGACTCAACCAGATCGCCCAGCGCATCGAGGCCTTCGAGCCCGAATTCGTCAAAATCGTCTCCACCGCCCGCAGCCTCGCCGACAATCTCGCCATTCTGCAAATGATCGAGGACCAGTCGCTGACCGCGCACGTGGTTGGCCTCGCCATGGGCGAAGAGGGCATCATCAGCCGGGTTTTAAGCCCGCGCGCCGGCGCGGCCTTTACCTTCGCCGCCACATCGGAGGGCGCAGAAACCGCCCCTGGCCAGCTTTCGGCCCGCGCGCTGCTCGATCTCTATCGCATCGATCAGATCGACCAGGCCACGCGCATCTTCGGCGTCGCCGGCAACCCCGTCGCCCACTCTTTTTCGCCGCTGATGCAGATGACCGCCTTCCGCCGCGAAAACGTCAACGCCATTCTGCTCCCGCTCAAGGTTCGCGACCTCGACGACCTGCTCGCCGTCATTCGCGACCTGCCGCTCGACGGCGCCGCCGTCACCATGCCGCTCAAGCAGCAGGTACTGCCGCACTTGGCAAACATGGACCCGCTGACGGCGCGTATCGGCGCCTGTAACACGCTGCGCACCGGCGCCGACGGCAAGCTTTACGGCTTTAATACCGACGTGGCCGGCGTCATTCGCCCGCTGGAAAAACGCATCAAGCTGGCTGGCGCGCGCATTCTCGTTCTCGGCTCAGGCGGCGCGGCCCGTGCTGCTGTCTTCGGCCTCGTCGACCAGGGCGCGGAGGTTTACGTCGCCAACCGCACGCACGAAAAAGCCGCCTCGCTGGCCCGCAAGGCCAAGGCCCACGTCATCGGCCTGAACGCGCTCGCCAAACAGCATTTCGACGTCATCGTCAACGCCACGCCCTGCGGCATGGCCGGCAACAAGCAGCAGCTTCCGCTCAAAGAAAAAGAGCTCAACGCGCGGATCGTCTTCGATCTGGTTTACAACCCGTTGGAAACGCCGCTGTTGAAGCTGGCGCATGCGCACGGCCTCGCCACCATCAGCGGCCTTGAGATGTTCGTCCAGCAGGGCGCGCGCCAGTTCGAGATCTGGACCGGCAAGCCCGCGCCCGAGCTGGAGATGCAGCACGTCGTCGAGCTTGAACTTCGCCGCCGCGCCGAAGCGGCGCAGCACTAATTCACGGAAACAATCCCGGCGCCTGAGGCTACACTGATCGCTATGCGGCGATGGGGATGGATTTTTGCGATTATTTTTGCGCTCTGCGGCGTGGCGCGGGCGCAGTGGGAGATTTTGAGCTCCGGCGCGACGGCCGACCTGCGCGGTATCGACAACGTGGGCGCGGGTGTGGTTTGGGCTTCGGGGAATGGCGGCGCGGTTCTGCGCTCGACCGACAACGGCGCTACATGGCAGAGGTGCGCCACGCCGCCCGATGCAGAAAAACTCGATTTTCGCGGCATTCAGGCCTTCGACGCCGAAACAGCGATTGTGATGTCGAGCGGCAAAGGCGATTTGTCGCGGCTCTACAAAACCACCGATGGGTGCAAGAGCTGGAAGCTGGAGTTTACGAATCCAGATAAGGATGGGTTTTGGGATGCGATGCTTCTTAATCGGTTCGACAAGGACGGCTATTTGCTTGGCGACCCTGTGAATAACAGCTTTCGCCTCTGGACGACAGACGACAAAGGCGCGACATGGCAAAGTGACTGGCAAGGCGCCGATTGGAAGCGAACAGCTTGGAAGGGGTTGGGAGCACTGCCTGATGAGGGTGCATTTGCGGCAAGCAACTCCGTGCTGTTGCTGGATGAGCGCTACGCAGTCGGCTTTGTAACTGGAGGATCTGCTGGCGGACGTCTCATCCTTGGCGATAATGCTAATGCTGGGTCGCGATTTCACGCGGTAAATTTGCCGTTGCGCACCGGCTCTGCAACCAGCGGCGCTTATTCCATAGCGTCTCGTGATTATGGTGGTCTCATCGTTGTCGGCGGTGATTACCTGAAGCCGAATGGTTCTTCGGGAACAGCGGCATACTCAGCCGATGGCGGCGAGCACTGGCTCCCGGCACAAACCCCGCCGCATGGCTACCGTTCGGCGGTGGCCTACGACGCCGAGACGAAAACCTGGATCACCGTCGGGCCGAACGGCACAGACATTTCGACCGACGATGGACGCAACTGGCGCGCGCTGCGGCCGAACTCCGCTTTGGGCGAAGCCGCCGACGCCGACCGCGATTGGAATGCGCTCTCGCTGCCGTTTGTCGTCGGTCCACATGGACGCATCGGCAGACTGTATTCGCAAGCGCTACACCCAATGGCGCATTGATGGTTCTCTGGTTGGCGTTCATCAAAAAATTTCGGGAATGCTGCGGAAGGCGATGCGCGTCGGCGCGGCTTTGTAGGCGGCCAGCATCGCGGCTGGGGCCAGCGCGCTCATGCCGTACTTGCTATTGATCTGGTCCATCGTTTCCGTCAGACGCGTGCGGCTTTGTGCTTCTTCAAGGCCGTCGAAAAGCGCCAGCGAATGCAGCCGGTCGGGGACCAGCTCACCCAATTGCACGCCGATGAAGTAGGGGTGTGCGTATTGCTCGCCGACGGGACGCGAATCCCAAAGCCGGCGCAGGGCGGCGATCAGTGTGGGATTGTCCTGACACTCGGCCAGTTTCAGTTCATCGCGCCAGCCGCGGGTGGGCACGCCGAAGCGGCTGACGGGGGCGTGCGCTTCGCGCGGTACGGCAAAACCGATGGCGAGACCGATGCGGCTGGCCCACAAATTGGCAGAACGCAAACGCATCGCCGCACGGTGCAGCAGCTTGTGGGCCACCGCCCAGGCTTTTTCTTCATTGCGCATCTCGGGGGCCAGAACGTGCTGGTGGCCGATGGATTTTTGATGCTCGGTTTCGGCAACGTCGAAGTCTTCGCCGCGCAGCCAGAGGCGCATGCGCTGGCCCCAGACCGAGCCCCAAACCTCGCCGGCCCGTTCGCCGTCAAGCGCGAGCAGATCGTCCATGGTGCGGATGCCCTGCTCGTTCAAGCGCTTTTCCATGCGCGCGCCAACGCCGGGCAGATCGCGCAACTCCAGTTGGCGCAGAGCGTGGGGCAGAATGTCGAGCGGCAGGGCGACCAGCCCGTCGGGCTTTTCCATGTCGCTGGCAACCTTGGCGAGAAAGCGGTTTGTGGCCAAACCGACTGAGCTGCGCAGTTGCGATCCGACCTGCTCCAGAATTGTTTTTTTGACAAGGCGGCCGAGTTCGAGGGCGGCCAGCAGCGGTCGTTCGCGGCCGATCAGCCGGCAGGCCATCTCGTCGATGGAGCAGACGGCTGTGACCGGTACGCAGCTTTCGACGGCTTCGACGATGCGGTGGTGATACTCGGTATAAAGCTCGTGGCGGCCTTCGACGAAGACGATCTCTGGGCAGAGCTTTCTGGCATCGGCGACGATGGTGCCGGTTTTTACGCCGCGAGCCTTGGCCTCGTAGCTGGCGGCGATGCAGCAGGTGGTATCAACCATGGAAGGGACTACGGCTACCGGACGGCCGCGCAATTCCGGGCGCGTCTGCTGTTCGACGGAGGCGAAGTAGGAGTTCAGATCGACGAAAAGCCAGTTCACCGTTGGTTCCTCGGGCGATTGAGGCTCTGGCTTGGGGACAGGCGCGGGCGCAAGCGCGGGGGCGCCGATGCCCAGCTCGGAAAAATCCTCCGGCCACTGGGCAGGAAGCGCGAGATTGGAATTAGTCCCCATTCCGGCACAATTTTCGCTTTTTATTCTCTATATTGCAAGCGAAATCGGCCGCGCCCCCGTTAAAAAATCCTATTTTTTGCCGAGATGACAAATTATGAGAAAAAAGCGTCTAATCTTAGCGAGTGACTTAGATTGTTGTTGGGTTCAACCCAGAGAAGATATTCAACGTCCTATAGAGCAGGACGAGAATGATGAAAATTCTGGCGCACTGGTTGATGGTGAACGAAAGCGTGCTGGCCGTACTGATCACAGTCGGCGTGGCGGTACTTTTGGTCTGCGTCCTGGAATGCACCAACTGCTCTTGCCGCAAGAAGGACGATCTGTTCGACCACCACGAGATGTAAAGCGCGAGCTTTCGACCCGCGCTTAATGCACTTCCGGCTTTAAATACTGCTCAAATTGCGCCAAGATCCGCGTGTAGAGATGCGTGCGCACATCCTCGCCCGAGATTGAATGCGTCTTGCGGGGATAGATCTGCAGATCGTAGGGCAGGCCGGCTTTGATGAGTTTTTGCACAAACTGTACCGTGTTTTCCATGTGCACATTGTCGTCGCCGGTTCCATGCACCACGAGCAGCCGGCCCTTAAGCTTGGCCGCCGAGTTCACGACGGAAAAATCGCGATACCCCTGAGGCGCTTCGGACGGCAATCCCATATAGCGCTCGGTATAGATCGAATCGTAATCGAGCCAATCGGTGACCGGAGCAACGGCCACGCCGGCACGGAAGCGATCCGAGTGCGTCATGGCATAGATCGTGAAGCTGCCACCCCAGCTCCAGCCCCACCAGCCCAGCCGTTTAGCGTCGAGCTGCGGATAGCGGGCCAGGGTCGCGTCGATGACGGTGAGCTGATCTTCAAGCTGCACCGGGCCGAGGTTGCGATAGGCCGCCTGCGCAAAGGCCCGGTCGCGGCCGCCCATGCCGCGGTTGTCTGCATGCAGAACGGCGAATCCGTGCTGCGCTAGCAGCTCGTCGAAGAACAGGCTGCCCCGCCAGGCATTGACCATCGTCTGCACATGCGGCCCGCCGTAGGGATTCACGATCAGCGGCACGGAGGCCGGATCGTGCGCTCCGGCAGGCAATAACAGCGTGGCGTAGAGGGTGGTTCCGTCGTGAGCCTTCACTTCGAACTGCTCCGGCGCTTGCAAGTTGTAGCCCTCGACGAGGCGGCCGCGCCCCAGCGAAAGGCAATGCGCGGAATCTTCGGCGCGGCAGAGCTGCTGCGCCGTTGGCTCCATGCGCGTTGAAAAGCGGTCGATGAAGGCGCTGCCGTCGGGCGCGAGATTGGCCGAATGGGAGCCGGCGCCGAAGCTCAACTGCTTCCGCTCGCCGGCAAAGCTCACACGCCAAAGCTGCTGCTCCAGCGGATTGCCTTCGGTCGAAAAATAATCCACCACTTTGCGCGTTGTGTCCACGCGCGCGATGTCGCTGACTTCGAAGTCACCCTTGGTCAGTTGCCGCTCGAACTTGGCAACGGAGGCCAGCGGCCGCTCGCGGTTGTAGCTGTAGAGATCAATGTGACTGTGTCCGTCGCTCCAGCTTGTAAGCAGGATCGCGCCATTGTCCACCGTCACGTCGTAGCTTTCGTCGAGAAATTTTTCGTCGCGAAGCTCGAGCATCTGCCGCGACTGGCCGTTTTCCGCATTGGCGAAATAAATCGCGCGTCGCTTGTGATCGCGGCTCAGCGTCTCGATCCACACCGTCTTGCTGTCAGCCCAGCCGAAGCGCGGTATGTAATCCTGATCCGGTTTGATGGGCAGATTTACCCAAACAGTTTTTCCGCCTTTGACGGCGATGACGCCCACGCGCACGGCCGGGTTCGAGTCGCCGGGCTGCGGATAGCGCTGCCAATCGACTTGCGCGTGGCTGGGAATCCAATCCGTCAGCGGATACTTGGCAACCTGCCGCTCGTCCATCTGCAGGTAGGCGAAATTTTTCGCGTCCGGCGACCATGCGTAATTGCCGCGCACGTCGAGCTCTTCGCCATAGACCCAATCGACCTCGCCGTTGAGCACGAGCTGAAGACCATGCGGGTCCAATTCTGAGGCCAACACTGTAGTGGGCGCGCCGGCCTCGCGCAGCCGGAGCACCGTCAGCTTGTGATCGCGAATGGCGGAGAGCATCGAGCCGTCGGGCGAAAGCTCGGCATTGCCGCCCATGGCGATTCCCGCAGGACTGGCCGCCGCGCCGCTACCGGTGCGCAGATCGTAAAGCCACAGCCGGTTGTTCGCATTGATGAGCAGATGCGCGGAGTCGGGCAGCCACATGTAGCCGTCCAGTTTGCACGGCGCATGATCGCTGCCGCCGGTCAATACAGCCAGCTTGACCGCGCTCACCAACACTTGCGTTTTGCCTGTCGTCTGATCGAGTTCGACCAGTTGCCCATCCCGCTCCGCGACCAGACGTTTGGAATCCGGCGACCAGTTAAAGCCGCCGCGCGGCTCGTCGACCAGCGCGCCGTGGCCGAAGATCGCCTCGACGGTCAGCGGTTTTGACGTGCTCTGCGCGGCAAGCGAACCGGCAGCAAAAAACAGAGGAGCCGTGATGGAAATTAGGCGTGAGGCGCGGCGCATCAAATGAGATTCCTTTCGAGAGAACTGCTTAAGGCTTCGTTCGAATAATTTTTATCGAGTACGTAATTTGGAGCAAAGCTTTAAGAAAAAGTCTAATTCACCGCTTAGCCGCATTTGCGCCGGCGCCTCCGGCGGTGTATCTTCCGGCTCATGCAATCTCCAGAAGAACGCCGCGCGCTGGGCCAGGCGCGCCGCAAGCAGGTAGGCCGCCACGATCACGATGCGCTGAGTTCGCTGGCGCGGCCGGTCACGGCGCTGACTCTCGTCGAGCGCTCAATGCGCGGCCGTGTGCCGGCGCTCATCACGCTCAAATATCAACTGATGGCCGAGTCGCCCTTTGCCTACTTTCGCGGCGCGGCGCCGGTGATGGCTGCCGATCTGGCGCAGTTACCCTCGACCGGGATTTTTTGTCAGCTCTGCGGCGACGCGCATGTGCGCAACCTGGGCGCATACGCCGCGCCCGACGGCCGGCTGGTCTTCGACATTAACGACTTCGACGAGACCATTCCCGGCCCCTTCGAGTGGGATCTGAAGCGCATGGCCGCCTCGCTGGTTCTGGCCGGTCGCGCCGCCGGGCACAAAGAAGGCTCCACGCACCGCGCCGCGCTAGCTGCAATAGAGCGCTACGCCGCGCAGATGCGCGAGTTCGCCCAGATGCCACTGCTTGAGGTGAATCGCTTTCAGGTTCATCGCATCGAGCTGGCCCGCCCGGTGCATGACGCGCTGCGCAAGGCCGAACGCGCTACGCCGCAGCACACGCTCGACCAGCTCACCGTGCCTGTTTCTTCGCGCCCCGGCGCGAGACGGCGCTTCCGCGAATCGAAACCGCTACTCACACGCCTGACCGGAGCGCGCGCCGCCGCCGTTCTGGCCTCGCTCGGCCCCTACCGCCAGATGCTCGAACCGCAACGCCAGCATCTGCTCGGCTTTTACCAGCCGGTCGATGTCGCATTCAAGGTCGTCGGCACCGGATCGGTCGGCCTGCGCGACTACTGTGTTTACCTCGAAGGCAACGGCGCTGGCGATCCGCTTTTTTTGCAAATTAAGGAAGAAGTCGCCTCGGCCTACGCGCCCTATCTGCCCGGAACTCGTCTCGTTGCACATCAAGGCCGGCGCGTCGCCGAGGGGCAGCGCGCCATGCAGATGCAGTCGGACCCATTCCTTGGCTGGACCGAGATCGGCGCGCGCCAGTATCTCGTTCGCCAACTCAACGACCACAAAGGGTCAATCGAAATCGCAGATCTGGCCGGGACGGGATTGCGCGCCTACGCCGAAGTTTGCGGCGAACTGCTTGCCCGCGGACATGCGCGCTCGGGCGACGTGATCGCGATTACCGGCTACATCGGCCAGGGAAGCGGCTTTGCCGAGGCCATAGCCTCCTTTGGCGCGGCCTACGCCGATCAAACGGAAAAAGACTGGGAGGCGCTGCGGCAATCGGCGAAGGCGAAAAAGTCAGCTTCCAGCTATTAGCTTTCAGCCTCTAGCCCGATGTTTGGAACGCGGCTTAGGGGCTAGGGACGCAGATAAATGTCGTAGCCGCGCAACTGTTCGGTCAGCGTGAATTCAGCCATCAGCGCGTCGAGAGTCGCCGCGCGCTCCGGCGTCGGGTCTTCTTTAATCTGCAAATTGCGTTTGACGATCAGCCAGCGAATTCCATGCGCGCGGGCCTGCGCCGCGACCTCAGCGGGCGAATAAGGCAGCGTGGCCGGATCGAAGAGCGTGACCGGAAAGCGCGGCGCGCGGCCGCTAGCGAAGAAAAACGGCTCCTCGCCGGGCAGTAGAAGCACGCCGTCACTCGAAGGAATCTTGGCCTCGGCGTAGCGCAGCAACTCGTCGAATTCGCTTAAGAAGGGCCCCGGCGTCGCCATGCCGGCCAGCGCGGGCGTGGCCGAGCGGGCCGGCGGCGCGTCGGGCAACTGCGCGTAGCTGAGCCGTTCTTCGCTGACGATGTAAAAGCCGCCGCAAATCAGCAGCGTTGCAGAAACCAGCGCCGCCGCGGCTGGAGAAAACCATCGCGGCCTCGAGCGACGGGCGAGAAATTCTTCGAGCGCGGCCAGCAGTTCCGCCGCCAACAATACAAACAGCGGCCAGATGGCGTAGGTCGAACCCCAAAGCTGTTGCGACAAAAACGCGCCGTGAATCGTGGCCAGCAAAATCAGCGGCAGCCATGCAAGCAAGCCCGGCTTGCGCCGTAGCAGATTCGCCGCGGCCAGCACAGCCGCCAGCGAAAGCAGCAGCGGCCATAGCGACAGCAGCGCATCGCTACGCTCGTCGGCATCCTCGTAAATTGCCAGCGCGGCCAGCGCGAAGAGAAATGGCGCGGATAGCAGCGCGAAGGCCGCGATAGAAATCCAGTGCGCGAGCGCGGGTTTTTTTTTGCCGCCAACTACAAGCAAGCCCATCGCCGCCGCGATGCACGGCAGCGTCCACAAAAGCGCTGGATCGCGGTAGATATTCAAAATCGCACTTAGGCCGGGCAGCCGCCGCGCGGCGGCAAAGCCGATTGTCCAATGCAGGTAATTGCCAAGCCCCACGGTCCAGTGCAGCGCTAGCAGCGCGGCAGCCAATGCCACGGCAGCGCCGGCCAGCACAGGCCAAAGCGCGCGGCGATTGCCGGATTCACCGGTATGATCGATCGCCAGCGTGAGCGCAACCGCGCCGACTGCCGCCGCTAGAAACGGCAGGCCGATATTCTGCTTAAAAAAAAGCGGCACAATCAGCGCCACGCCGGCTGCGAATCCGCTTGCCTTGTTCCTATCCGCCCGCAGCAGCAGCCAAAGCGCCGCCAGAAGACAAAAAACGCAGTCGCAGTCGTATTCCGGGTGCGGCAGGATGCAGTAAATCCCCAGCAAAGTAAGCGGCGCGGCTAGCAACAACGAGGCGCTCCAGGCCGCCGCCGCGCGCCCGCGCAACAGACGGAGCGCGATTCGCCAGGTCAGCACAGTGCTCGCACCACCCAGGGCGGCCACGTAGAGCACATGGTGAAAATAGACGCGGCCGGTGAGACGGATGATTGCGGCCTGAATAAGAAAGGTGAGTGGCGCGTGCGCGAAAGGAAAGTCGCGATAGGGAATCTGCCCGGCGGCGATGCGCGCGGCGCTATCAAGCACGTAGCCTAGATCCCACAGGATTGCGGCGTGCGCGTTTTGCCAAAGCACGACGGCGCTCGTCGTGGCAAACAGAGCAGCAGCCGCGATCCAGTCGCGTGGCCTCCAGTGCACCCCGGACTCTGTTTCTACCATCCGCGACGATAGTAGTAGGCGTAGTAGGGCGCCGAGCAGATCGACATCAAAAAGGCGACGAACCAGCCGATGATCGTCCAGCCAAGAAAAATATTGATGAGCAAAATGGCCGTGGAGTTATGCGTATGCCGCGCGGCCGCGACGATGGCGGGGAGGAAGTAGAGTCCGAAGAAGAAGATCAGAAAGTGCATACAAACTCCTGCGGGGGGGGGCTTCAATCACTACGCAGAGTGTACCGCGCGGGTTCCTGGTTTTCCCAGGTTTTTTCGCCGTAATTAGTGCCACCCGGCCGCCTTGCGCGCTTACTGAGAGCGAAGATTTCGTTTGAGGCCGCACGGCGTTTCCACCTTCCCTCTACAATGAAGCGGTATGCCGACTGCCGTTCGATCTCACGCCAAAATCAACCTGGGCCTCACGCTCGGCCCCGCGCGCGGGGACGGCTTTCATGGGCTGGCCACCGTCTACCAAACGCTGGAAGTCCACGACATTGTTACGGTTACGGTGCGTCCCGCGCAGGCTACGGCGCTGCGGATGAGCTCGAACGACGCGCGCGTTCCCACCGACGAGCGAAACACCGCCTGGAAGATGGCCGCATTGGCGCTGGAAGCGCTGAAAGTTACGGCTGAAGTCGAGATCCACATCGAAAAGTGGCTCCCCGTGCAGGGGGGCCTGGGCGCAGGCTCGGGCAATGCCGTGGCGGCGTTGATTGGGATTGAGAAAGAGCTGGAAAAACAGGGACTAGGGAACAGGGAACAGGGAACAGAAAGCGACTGGGATAAGAAAAAGCTGGAGTTGGCCGCCAAAGTCGGCTCCGATGTACCGCTGTTTCTAGTGGGCGGAACGGTCCTGGGGCTGGATCGCGGACAGATGGTCGAGCCGCTGCCCGAGATCGAACCGCTCTGGTGCGCAATTGCCGTGCCGGGAATTGGAGTTTCAACCCCGCAGGCCTACCGCGACTGGGACGCTCTGTGCATCGCCGAAGGTTTGACCGCCGAGGTCGCCGCGGGTAGACTAGAGAAGTTGAGCCGCGCCTATGGCAAGGCCTTTCGGGAAGCGATTCCAGAAGGCTGGTCTGGAGCAGGCTCTTCCGGTGTCCTCTCCGCGGGAGAAGACCTGGCCGGACCACAGGAGTCCGCGCTTGTCCGCACCGGGATCACGAGCTGGATCGAGAACGACTTTGAACGCGTCGTCTTTCCTCAGCATCCCTCCCTTGCAGAAATCAAGCGTCTTCTTGCGGCCGCCGGCACACCGGAAGCAGCCGTCTATGCCGCGCTATCGGGCTCCGGTTCGGCGCTTTTCGGGTTGTACCTGACCCGTGAAGCAGCAGAAGCGGCTAGGAACCGGGTTGAAAGCCGGCTCCTGGGAGTGAAGGCGCAAGTGACGCGCACGATCCCCCGAACCGCTTATTGGGACCAGATGTTAGAACAGCCGCGTTGATAGTCGGAGCCCCTGCGGGCAAGACTTTCTGCCGGTTATTCGGGCATTTTTGGGCGATCGACTAATGGTAGGTCAAGTGCCTTTGGAGCACTCAGTCCAGGTTCGACTCCTGGTCGCCCAGCCAAAGACCAGCTGTCAGCTATTAGCTGTCAGCTTTCAGTTTTGTCCTGCGGGAATTGCGGCTTCGGCCGCCGCGCGGAAAAGCTGAGAGCTGAGGGCTGAAAGCTGAGAGCTTCAATTCGAAACGCAGCCATAGCCAACCAGCATGGAGGTGCAGTTCAGATGGAGACAGGGACGTTGATCGAAGGGAAGCAGCAGCCGCAGCCTGCGGCGCAGGATGCGGCGAAATCGAGGGACGGCAAGCCGAATGCGGCGCCGGAGCGCAAAAAACCCACTAAGCTGAGTGAGGACAAGCGCTTCAAGCTCTTCAGCGGCTCGGCCAATCCCAAACTGGCCGAGGCGATCGGCAAGCACATCGGGGTACCGGTGGGCCAGGTGAAACTGCAGCGTTTCGCCGACGGCGAGGTTTACTTCCAACTGCTCGAAAACGTTCGCGGCGTCGATGTCTTCGTGGTGCAGCCTACCTGCTTTCCGGTGGATCAGAATTTAGTCGAGCTGCTGATTATGATCGATGCGCTCAAGCGGGCTTCGGCGGCGCGCATCACGGTAGTGGTTCCTTATTATGGCTATGCCCGCCAGGATCGCAAAGACCGTCCGCGCGTGGCCATCAGCGCCAAGCTCATCGCCGATCTGCTGACCAAAGCCGGCGCCAATCGCGCGCTCTTCGTCGATTTGCATGCCGCGCAGATTCAAGGTTTCTTCAATATTCCCGTCGATCACCTTTTCGCCAGCCCGGTGTTGGTCAGCTACTTCCGCGAGCTGAAGTTGCCGAATTTGACCATTGTTTCGCCCGACGCCGGCGGCGTGGAGCGGGCGCGCTTCTTCGCGCAAAAGATGGGCGCACCACTGGCCATTGTCGATAAGCGCCGCACCGACATGAACGTGGCCGAAGTCATGAACGTGGTCGGCGACGTAAGCGGCAAAACCTGCCTGATCATCGACGACATCATCGATACGGCCGGCACTCTGGTTAAGACCGTGGACGCGCTTTACGCCTCCGGCGCTTTGGGCGTTTACGCCTGCGCCAGCCACGCCGTGCTTTCCGGTCCGGCCATCGAGCGCATCGCCAGTTCGCGGATCAAACAGGTGGTTGTCACCGATTCGATTCCGCTGCGTGAAGCGGCGCAAAAGTTAACCGTGGCGAGCGCCGATGCGGCGCAGCCGCCCAAGATCAAGGTGCTCACCGTAGCCGGCCTGCTGGGCGCGGCCATCGAGAGCATCCACATGGAAACCAGCGTTAGCACGCTGTTTAGTTAAGCTTCTAGCTGCTAGCTCCTAGCTTCTAGCTTGTGAAATTGGAGATAGACCTTCGCGCTTATGCGGAGGGCTGAAAAGACAATGTGGCGGGTCAGACGATTTGCCGCGCGACAGCAACAAGCAGCTAGAGGCTAGTAGCTAAAAGCTATAGGCTGCTTTTCACAAAGGGAGCGGAGCAACACAGTCCAAAGCTAAACAAGCCTGCTAAAGGCTAAGAGCTAAAAGCTGTTTTCCGTGCCCGATCTTTTGAGAAACGAGAAGAACGCACATGCCAGAAGTCGTTATCGCCAAGCCCCGCGAGGGCAAATTCAATAAGAACGCGGCGCGCCGCGTGCGTGTCGCCGGCAAAATTCCGGCCGTCGTTTATGGCACGGGCCACGAGCCCATCGCTGTCGAGGTCGATCCCAAGCAGATTGCGCGGATCCTCTACTCGGAAACCGGCCACAACACGATCTTCGACGTTGAGATCGCCGGCCAACAGGCGACCAAAGCCATGATCGTCGATTGGCAGCGCGAGCCGATCAAGGATCAGTTGATCCACATTGACCTGAAGCGCATTGCGCTCGACAAGGTGTTGCACGTTGCGGTGCGCATCAAGCTGGTGGGCGTTCCGGTCGGAGTCAAGACCGAGGGTGGCGTTCTGGATCAGGTGCTGCGCGAGGTTGAAATCGAGTGTTTGCCGGCCGATATTCCCAGCCACGTCGATGTAGATGTGAGCGCATTGGGAATCAATCAGGCGGTGCGCGTCAGCGACCTGCCTCATTCCGGCAAGATCAAGTATCTGGCTTCGGAAGAAGCAACGGTGGCTCACGTCATAACCATCCGCGAAGAAGTGGTGGAAACGCCGGTGGTAGCCGAGGGCGCCGAAGCGGCCGCGGGTGCAACCGCGGAAGGGGCCGCGGCGGGCGAACCGGAAGTGGCCAAGAAGGGCAAGACCGACGCCGAAGCTCCCGCCAAGAATGCGGCAAAGAAGTAGATCTTGGCTGGCGCGCTCGAATCCGATTTTTCCGGCGGGCAACAACCGCCCGCCGAGAAAAGCCGCGGTCCTTTCCTGATCGTAGGGCTGGGCAACCCCGGGCTCGAGTATCTGTGGACCCCGCACAACGCGGGTTTCATGGCCATCGACCGCATTGCTCAACAGGAGAGCGTTGTGGTCCAGAACCGGCGCTGCCGGGCCGCAACCGCAACCTGCCGTTTGGCGGATCGCGAAGTGGTTCTGGCCAAGCCGGAGACGTTTATGAACCTGAGCGGCGAAGCAGTTGCCGCTTTGGTCCGGGAATTTGAAGTTGACCCGGCGCATGACCTGCTGGTGATCTACGACGAGCTGGATCTGGCGTTGGGCAACTTCAAGATCAGGGAACGCGGTTCGGCTGCCGGGCACAACGGAGCCCGCAGCGTGACCGGGGCCCTGGGGACGCAAGAGTGGTTGCGCTTGCGCATTGGCGTTGGCCCTAATCTGCCGCCGGAGGCGATAGCCGCCCACGGCAGGAAACGGGGAGGCAAGGAATATTTGCTTGCGCCCCTGCGTAAGGCGGATTTGACGATTCTCGACGAGGTGCTGGACCGGGTGGCGACAGCCACGCGCCGCATTCTCGAAGAAGGACCGGCGGCCGCGATGAATGAGTTTAACCGAAAGGATGATAGGGAGCAGAAAGCAGAGACCAGCAATCGGAGTTAAGAATCACCCGCCGGCTGTTCACTGTTCACTGTCCACTGTCCACTGTGAGGAATGATGTCGCGTTTGTATGAAGTGATGTTTATTGTCCGTCCCGACGTCGAGGACGAAGAGGTCGACAAGCTGGTCGCCAGCTTTAGCTCGACGGTCACCGCCAGTGGTGGCGTGATCAAGTCGGCGGAGAAGATGGGTCGCCGCAAGCTGGCCTATCAGGTGCGCAAGTTTAACGACGGCAACTACGTTCTGCTGACCATTGAGGCAGCCGGGGCGACAATCATCGAGCTGTCGCGCCGGTTGCGCGTTACCGAGCAGGTGATCAAGTTCATCACCGTGCGCATGGACGAGGAAGAGAAGCGCCTGGCCAAGGTTAGGGCCCTGCGCAGCGCGCATCGCAAAGTGAGCGCCGAACAGCCTGCGGCGGCCGTTGAAACAGCGCGCACTCCGGCACATGCTCCGGCACACGCTTCAGCGCCTGTTCCCGCACCCGTAGCCGCTGCTCCCGCGGCTGCTGTTGCTCCTGTCGCTGCTGCCGCGGCACCCGTCGTTGCTGCTGCCGCTCCCGCTGCTCCCGCCGCCGCTCCCGCCGAAACAGCGGATGCGGCCCAGGCCAGCGTTTAGGCACTCGCTTTAGGCCGCGTCTGTTCGTAGCGGCGAACCGGCTTCTAGCTGAAACTCTGTCCCGCGAGCCCGATGGGCGAAGGGGACAGCGAACGAATCAAGAGGAAACACGATGCCTGAAGAAAACCAAGCAAAGGCGCCCGCCGCGGCGGACGCACCCTCTACTCCACAGAGTGCCCCCTCAAACGGCGGCTCTAACAGTGGTTCCAACAGTGGTGGCTCCAACGGCGGTGGCTCAAACTCGCGCGGTGAACGTCGGCCCTCCGGCGGCCGCGGCAAGTTTTTCCGCCGCAAAAAGGTGTGCAAGTTCTGCACCGAAAAGATTGACGCCATTCCTTACCGCGACGTGCGGCTGTTGCAGCAGTTTGTTGCCGAGCGCGGCAAGATTGTGCCGCGGCGTTTAACCGGCGTATGCACCACGCACCAGCGCCGTCTGACCCGCGCCATCAAGCAGGCGCGCAACATCGCCCTGTTGCCCTTCGCCACCAAGCACTAAACGCGGCGAACGCAGGTCTGGATTCCGCGCCGCCTCGGCGGGGCGGCTGTTGACGCCGGATTGGCGGCGATCGATGGAAGAAGCGCGAGAACGTAGGCCGCTGCCGCAAGCAGCCGCCGCCGCGCCAGAAGAGAATTTTTGGAGAGTTTGTTATGGAAGTGATTCTGAAGGAAGATGTAGCCGATCTGGGCTTCCGCGGCGAGGTCGTCAAGGTCGCCGACGGCTACGCCCGCAACTACCTGCTGCCGCGCAAGCTGGCCATGCAGGCCACCGAGGCCAACAAAGTCGTCATCGAACAGATGAAGGCCGCTGCCGCGCGCCGCTCCGCCGCCGAAAAGTCCGTGGCGGAAGAGCTGGCCGCCAAGCTGGCTCCCGTGGAGCTGAGCTTTACCCGCAAAGCTGGCGATGGAGGCCACCTCTTTGGTTCGGTCACCTCGTCCGACGTGGCCGCCGAATTGGCCGCCAAGGGCTTTGAGATCGATCGCCGCAAGCTTCAGTTGGGCGACCCGATCAAGGCTCTCGGCGAAGTCAAGGTGGCGATCCGCCTGCACCGCGAAGTGACGGCGTACGTTTCCGTCACGGTCGTAGCCGAGATCACCGAAGAAGAAATAGCCGCTGCCGCTGCCGCCGCTGCTGTTGCCGCGGACGCTGCTACCGCAGCCGCTCCCGCCGAAGCGCCCGCCGAGCCCGCCGCCGAGCCGGTTGCCGAAGAAGCGGCCGCAACCGAAGCCGAGTAGTCTTCGCGAAGAAAACCATGCGCCGCCTTCCGGCTCTCCGGAGGGCGGTGCATCGCTATTGGTCGCCCTCGAACGCTCCCCGCATCGCCCGCCTCCGCCATTCCTGCCTTGAAAATTAGCAGCGCAGTTTAGCTTTCATATGAGTCCGGCCGCAAAGGAACCGGGCTGCCTTTAAGCGCATCAATCCATCGGACTTTTTGATGAATGCGGCAAAACCTACGCCGGGCAAAACCTACGCCGGAAAGAGTAGCCCCGAGGCGGCACGCGGGCGCATGGTGGTGACGCGTGCGCGACGGCGAACCGGCGGAGCCACGGGCGACGAGAGCAACTCGGCAATCTCGTGCAACTCGGCGCGAGCGTGGCCGATAGCCGCCGTAGCCGCATCCAGCCGCACACTTTCGCTTGCGAGCGCCGTCACAGTCGGCTGCCGGCTTTCGGCCGGACGCGGACCAGGACGCCGCTGCCCCTCTTCGAGAATCGAGCGCGCGCCGGCCAGCGTGTAGCCTTCGGTGTGCACCAGCCGCTTGATCTCCAGCGCCAACTCCACGTCGCGGCGGCGATAGAGCCGTTGCCCGGTTCCGCTCTTGTTCGGCTTCAGTTGAGGAAATTGCGATTCCCAAAAACGCAGCACATAGGTCTTGACGCCGCATAAACGCGCCACATCGCCGATTTTGAAATAGAGCCGGTCGGGAATTACCGGCTGGGAGTCATCGTGTTTTCGATTTGTTTGCGCGGCCATAAACGTCTGCGGGGAGGGTCTGATTCTCGGGCGATAACCCTCGCACTAAAGGCAGTATAGGCCACGTTTTGCACTATTTGTGAAGCAAAATCCACAGCCGCCCTAAAACCGGCAATAATCTCCCGTCTGGCGTTAGTCCGCCTGCCGCATATTTTTGAGCATCACCGCCGCTCATTACATAGCTGGATGTAGGGCGACCTCGTGGGAGTAATATTTTTTAGCTGAGGCTTTTGAGATTTCCCCGGTTTCAAAATCGAGACCGGGGGCACCCGTCTTTTGGAGGTGAGTCAGCGTTTGGAAATGAGCCAGAGTTCGGCCGTCCGCCTGCAAAGAATCTAAGTTTTGGGTTCGTAGGAGAAAGACGTCCCTCAGGGGCTAAAGCCCGCGATTTATAGGCATTTTTGCGGCACGGATAAATCCGTGCCCCTTCAAAGCCGCTCTACACCTACACGAGTTTTTACGCAGACTGTAAAGCCGTGCCCCTTCAAAACTCAACGGTGTAAATTCAAGCGGTCAGAATCGGCGCCTGGGCCGAGCATGGCGCAGACGCGCGCCAGCGGCAGGCCCATCACGTTGAAGTAGCAACCCTCGACGCGTGGAATCCAGCGGGCGGCGCGGCCCTGAATGCCGTAAGCGCCGGCCTTGTCCATGGGCTCGCCGGTGGCGATGTAGGCGGCGATTTCCGCCTCGCTCATGGCGAGGAATTGCACTTTGGTGACTTCGGCGGCGACCTTGGTTTCATCGGCCGTAACGACGGCGACGCCGGTAATGACGCGATGGGTGCGGCCCGAGAGGCGGCGCAACATGCGCGCGGCGTCGGCGGCATTGGCGGGCTTGCCCAGAATCGCGCCGTCGAGAGTGACGGTTGTATCGGCACCCAGCACCGTCAAAGAAGGATCGGCCTGCTCGGAATTGCCAGCCAATACATCGGAATCGTCTGCCAATACATGAGGAGCGTTGCGAGAGGCGTCGTGAAAAACGACTTCGGCCTTTTCACGTGCCAGCCGCTTGACGTAATCCTCAGGAAGCTCGCCGGGGCGGGGATCTTCGGGGATTTGCGCGGGACGAATTTCGAATCGATAGCCAATCTGCGCGAGCAGTTCACGACGGCGAGGCGAGGCGGAGGCAAGAATCAGCATGATGAAATTATGGCAGGCCGCGCCCAGAACCCATCCCGGCCTTTAAACTGGAAACAGGCTTAGTTGATAAAATTTGCGGCCTAGATCGAGCGATCATGCATTTGAACTTTCATTTCACGCCTGTATTGATTCTTTGGACCCTCACCATGGCGGCGCTGCTGGTGCTGCTGGTGGTGCTGTTCGGCCGCGATCGCGCGCGCCGCTTTCCTATTTTCACCGCCGCCATGGCCATGATGGCCTTCCGCATGGTGGCCAGCCGGCTGTTGCTCAGCCGCCTGTCGATGATCGCTTCGAGCACAGTCTTTTTAGTGCTGGCCGACGTGGCCGCCATTTTGACGCTGCTGATCGCGGTGGAAATCGCGCGGCTCGGTTTTCAGGGCGTGAACCGTAAAGCCTGGATGATCGCGCCGCCAATCATGGTGGTGATCGCCGGCGCGGTAGTGGCTCTATGGGGACCATGGCCGGCCATACAAACGCTCTTCAGCTCCTCGCTGGTTTCGGTGCTGCGGCTGATGCAACTGGCCGCGCAAAAGCTCGATCTGCTTACCGATATACTCACGATCCAGCTCGGCCTGCTGATCGCGCTCTTCGGCAACCGCTTCCACGCCGGCTGGCGCAGCCATCCGCAGCAGCTTGTTATCGGCCTGTCGGCGGCATCGTTTGCGCAATTGGCCGTGCGCGGCATCTGGCAGATGATCGCCCTGCACACCACGATCCACGCACAGGACGACTACCTGCGCGTGATGGGCATCGAAGAAAAACTTTCCAACGCCAACAATGCCATTTTTTTTGCCGTGCTGATCTGGTGGATCGCCTGGTTGTGGTTCGACGAGCCGGGCGCTGCGGTTGAAGTTCCTGTAGCGGCTACGGCTGCCGGTGAGGTCGCCCAGTTGGAAGCGCCCGCCGTCACGGAAGATTCCGCTGCATCGCCGGAAGCGTCTTCGGAAGAGACACGTTAAGCGCTCGGCTTCGACGATAGAGTGAAGAAGCGGAGGCGAACGGAGCTTGAACGCGACGAAAAAGCGCGGAAAGACAGGCACGCGGCCAGCCGGCAAAAAAAACGCGCGCTCCAAGTCCAGCCGGTCGAGCCATCGTCTCTGGGCGATTCGCTGTCTGGCTGCCTGCACGGCGCTGTTTCTGCTGGCGCTTGGCTGGACGGCGATTTGCCGAGCGCGAGCACCGCAATCCAACACCGGAATTGAGGGCTTCGACACGCTGATCGTGCTTGGCAGCAAGGCCGACGGCGACGGTAATCCCACGCCGACGCAGCAGGCGCGGGTGACCGAAGCCGTTCACGAATATGAGCGCGGCGTGGCGCCGCACATCATTATGAGCGGCGGCGCGGCGCACAACCGCTTCGTCGAGGCGGAAGTGATGGCGCGCGCCGCCGAAGCGCAGGGGATTCCGGCCTCGGCGATCGTTATCGAGCCGAAAGCGCAAAGCACCACCGATAATGCCTGCAACTCGCTGCGCATCATGCGCGGCCATGGCTGGCGCTCAGCCGAGGTGATCTCCAGCTCTTACCATCTGCCGCGCGCGGCGCTGATTTTTGATCAGTTGCCCATCGCCTGGCGGGTCCACGCCGCTCCAGCGCTGGAGCCGGAGAACGCCGCGCTCACCGCGGCCAAGGCGACCTTTGAATTCATAAAGACCACGCGCTACCTTTTGTGGACGCGGCTGACAGAATCCTGTCAGCTATAAAAAAATTTCAAGCGGAGGTGGCTGTACACGATGAAACCGTGGAATCCCGACAAATATCTTGCGTATGCCGATCTGCATACTCAGCCCATAGACGATTTGGTAAAGCGTATCGCCATTGAAAAGCCAAAGTCTATCGTCGATCTGGGCTGCGGTCCGGGCAACAGCACGGAATCGGTTGCGGCGCGCTGGCCACGGGCCGCGATTACGGGTGTCGATGTCGCTGAGGAAATGCTGGAAAAAGGCCGCGCCAGGCATCCGGAGTGGCGTTGGGTGCTTTCCGGCATTGAAGAATTTCATCCGGCCAAGGCTTTTGACATTGTGATTTCCTGCGCGGCTTTGCAGTGGCTCCCCGAGCATGAAAAATTATTGCCGCAGTTATGGAAGCTGGTGCGAGCCGGCGGAGCGCTGGCGGCGCAAATGCCGGCCAACCAGGAATCGGCGCTGCATCGCGCTGTTTTTCGGACGGCGAAGAGCAGCGCATGGAAGCAGTACACCGGACGGTCGCGGGCGGTGTTGAATTTTCAACCGCCGGAAGAATATTTCTCCATTCTTGCCCCGATGGCCAAACGATTAGAAATTTGGGAGACGATCTACTATCACGAGATGCGCTCGTTGAACAGCCTGCTGGATTGGGCCAAGACAACGGTCATGCGGCCTTTTCTCGACAAGATTCCGACGGCGGCCGGCCGGCAGGCCTTCATCGCCGACATAAAGCAAGCCTGCGCCGAGTCTTATCCGAAAACGGTGCGGGGCACGATTCTCTATATTCAAAAGCGTTTATTCTTTGTCGCCTATAAAAACGATTGAATTCGGCCGGCGTCGAATGAATGAAAGGACCGATCGCCAGAAAATAAACGCTGGTGCGGGCATTGTCCGCCGTCGGGCGGGTCTTGTAAGCTGTGGATGATGTCTCTCAGAGTAAGATTTATCGCTTCCTTCGCCGCCGTAGCCGCTCTTGGCGCCTGCGCGGCAGTTTCCGTACTGGCGCAAAGCTCGAGCAGCTCGAGCAGCTCCAGCAGTAGCCAGAGCCAACCGACGCCAAACACCGTGCAAGGCCCTGACAACCAGGCTCCCAGCTACGGAATTTACGCTCCCACCGATCCGCTGGGCAAGGTCCGCTACGATAACCGCTGGGATCTGTCGCTGAGCATGGCCTACGACCACATGAAGGCAGGGCCGACGCTGCTCCAGGGCGCGAACTTGGGCGGCCTCGACATGGAAGGCTCCTATTGGCTCACCAAGCACTGGGGCATTCAGGCCTCGGGCCGGGGTTATGTAGGTACCAGCGGCGCGGCGCCGAACTCGACCTACAACATTAAAGGCCCCATGGTGAAGGAGTACTACTTCGTCGCCGGAGCCGAAGCGCTGGGTCCGCACAACAAGCACGGCGCTATCATTGCCCACGCGATGTTCGGCGGCGTGTACGGTAATTTTGAAAAAGATTTGCTTGGACAAAGCCCCAGCATAGTGGATTTTTACAACAACCAGATTGCGCCGGCGGCGATCCTGGGCGGACACTTCGATCTGAACCGCTCCGAGCACTGGGTTTTCCGCATCACGCCCGACGCGATCATCAAGCGCTACAGCATCAATTACGCGCCCTACACCACCTCGACCGACGTCAACTTCGCCATCTCGGTCGGCGCCGAGTACCGCTTCACCAAAAGCAAGCGCTCGACGAAAAAAGACAATTGGGTCTCCGGCTGGTAGTTTTTAAACTCAAGCGGCGCGTGAGCATCTCGCGCGCCCGCGGTTTTTCCCGCCTTTTGTTTTTGCCGCTTCTTTCTTTTCACCAAAACTATGTACGATGAAGTAAGTGCTTTGCGCTCGATATGGGCGAATGTGTTATTCTCCTGCGTTCGGCGACGCAGCGGAGATGTGCCACAAAAAAATATGTTGTCCCGGATTGTGGCGTTCTTTGCCGCTCCGGAAAATACGGGCCAGTAGTCAACCGAGACGGGAGCCTGATCGATATGAAGGACACACTGGGTGTATTGCTTGCGGGCGGCGCCGGAGAGCGGTTGTTTCCTCTAACGCGGGACCGGGCCAAGCCGGCAGTGCCCTTCGGCGGCCATTACCGCATCATCGACATCACGCTTTCCAACTGCATCAACTCCGGACTGCGCCGCGTCTACATCCTTACCCAATACAAGGCGCTGAGCCTGAACCGGCACATCCGCGAAGGCTGGTCGGGGCTGGTTTCGCAGGAGCTTGGCGAGTTTTATGAGCTGATGCCGCCTATGCAGCGCACCGGCACCAACTGGTACATGGGCACGGCCGACGCCGTCTATCAGAACATCTACTCGATCGGCAGCGAGCAACCCAAGCACGTCATCATTCTTTCTGGCGACCACATCTACAAAATGGACTACAGCCGCATGTTGGCCTACCACAAAGAGACCAAGGCCGAGGTCACGCTGGCTACGCTGCCCATCTCGCCCAACGATGTTTCACGCTTCGGCGTCGTCGATGTCGGCGCCACCGGCGAGATTCAAGGCTTCGAGGAAAAGCCCGCCTCGACCAACTTCCGTTCATCCGCCGACCCCAATGCCGTTGACGCCTCGATGGGCATCTACATCTTCAATACCGATACGCTGCTCAAGGCGCTGATTACCGACGCCGACGACAACAACTCCAAACATGATTTTGGCCACAACATTCTGCCCAACCTGCTGGGCAAGAAAAAAGTGATGGCCTACAGCTTTGTCGACGAAAACAAGAAGCAGGCTCTCTACTGGCGCGATGTGGGCACGCTCGACGCCTACTACGAAGCCAACATGGATCTGTGCGCGGTTTCGCCGGTCTTCAACCTCTATGACAAGGATTGGCCGATCCGCACGCGCGTCCGCCAGTATCCGCCGGCCAAGTTCGTCTTCAGCGAGCCGGGCCGCTCGGGCATGGCCGTCAACTCGATCGTCACCGCCGGCGTCATCATCTCCGGCGCTTCGGTCTACAACTCGGTTTTCTCGCAGGACGTGCGCGTCAACTCCTACTCCGACATCGACGCCAGCATCGTCTTTTCCCACGTCAACATCGGCCGCCACTGTCGCATCCGTCGCTCTATTATCGACCGCAACGTAACCATTCCCGAAGGCACGGTCATCGGCTTTGATCCGGTCGAGGACAAGCGACGCTATTTCGTGACGCCCTCGGGGTTGACCATCGTCACCCGCGACGCCTCGTTGTTTGAAAATCCCGTGGACCCGGAGTTCAGCAAGCGCTACTAGAGCATTTTTACCAATGATGTAGAGCGCCGAATCTTGTTGAAGGTTGCCGCTCACTGATCTTCGCGTCAACTCGACGATCCTGAATTCTATACACTATGGGTAAAAATGCTCTAGCTGTCCAGGGAAGGGAACCGCCCTGCGCCAGGCTGCGTATACCCTCTTATGCAGTGCGAGGCGACATTAAGCTGGAATACAGTGGGGCTGGCGGCGCCAGCTGCGCGGCCACGCTCGAAAGACCGTGAGCGCAAGCCTCTTCTGGCCCGGTATCTTTCCGCCAGCGAGGCGGTCGTTGCGCCGCGAACGCGCCCGGAGGCAATGACGCTGGAGACCGATGAGGCTCAAATCGTCCGCCGTTGCATCGACGGCGACCAGGGCGCATGGGGCGAGATGGTCCGCGCCCATTACAAGCGTGTCTACGGGCTTTGTTACCGCTTTACGGGTAACGCTACCGACGCCGAAGACCTCACCCAGGATGTATTTCTAAAGATCTACGCCAATCTGGCCAGCTTTGACGCCGCGCGTGGCAGCCTGCCGGTTTGGATCGCCACCATGACCCGCAACCTGCTGGTGGACCACTTTCGCCGCACGCGCAACCTGCGTGCCACCGGCTCGCTCGACGAGGGCTGGGAGCAGAGCAACGAGTTGCACCCGATTGATCGGCTCACCGCCTCGGGGCCCTCGCAACATGAGGCGGCAGCCAGCAAGGAACTGGCTACAATGGTGCAGGATGCACTAGCTAAAGTAAGCGTAGATTTGCGTGAAGCAGTGATTTTACGCGATTTACAGGATTTAGATTACAAAGAGATCGCGCAGGTGCTCGGAATCCCCGAAGGTACGGTCAAGTCCCGCATCAGCCGCGGCCGCGCGGAACTGGCCCGGCTTCTGGAACGTAACAAACAGGAGGTCATGTAGCCATGAACATGAAAGAGCGCACAAAGATTTCCGGCTCTCCCGCTTGCATCGAGTGGGAAGCGCTTTTGGCCGACGCGCTCGACGGGCTTCTCGGCCCCGAGGACGAGGCGAAGTTCGCCGCGCATCGGGCGCTGTGCCCGGCCTGCGCCGCCATGTACGACGAGGCGCGCAAAGGACGCGAATGGCTGAAGTTTCTCTCCCCCGAGCCGGAGGTTCCGGCCGGGCTCGTTGATAAGATTCTGGCCGCGACCGGCCCCGAGACGCGCAACCATTGGGAAGCCGCGCCTCTGCCCGCCGGAGTCGTACCGGCCTTCGTTCCTCCAGTCTGGCAGCAACCGGGCATTATGGCCCGGTTGCGCGCCGTGATGCAGCCGCGGCTGATGATGACGGCGGCCATGGCCTTCTTTTCGATCGCGTTCACGCTGAACGTGACTGGGTTGCGGTCGGCCGACATTCATCTGGCCGACATCCATCCGACCAGCCTGCGGCTTTCGGATCTGCGGCCGCGCACCGTTCGTGCCTACATGGAGCGCCAACTGGCCACGGCCTCGGTGCCCATCGTGCGCTACTACGACCATCTGCGGGTCGTCAACGAAGTTCAGGCGCGGGTGCGCGAACTGCGCAGCCAAACCGGCGGTGAATCGCAGCCCAACCAGGCACAGCCGACGACGCCGGGCGAAACCAGAAAGAATTCGGCACGGCGGCCTGGTGGCAAAGAGGGCAGATTCGCCCCTGGCCAGCTGATCGCCAGGCCGGTGATAGAGCCGCCGGCCACGCCCATCAACGACATTCAGGAATCTTCGCTTGAAATTCCCCGCGGAAGCTCTGCTGCCGTGCAAGCCGAGAAAAGGAGCACGTCATGGATTGCGTAAACCATAGCGGAGTCACTGCGACCGCCTATTGCCAGAGCTGCGGAAAGCCGCTCTGCTCCGGGTGCGTGCGCAAAGGGCCGGTTGGCCAAATCTTCTGCGATCCCTGCTGGATAGCCTGGCAGGGCGTGCCACCGCCGCCCTTTGTACCGCCGCCAGCTGGTGCGCCCAACCCGATGCTGGCCGGATTTTTGGGGCTGATCCCCGGTGTGGGCGCCATGTATAACGGCCAATTCGTCAAAGGTCTGGCGCACATCGTCATCTTCGCGGTACTGGTCAGTGCTGCCAACATTTACGATGTTTTTGGCTGGATGATTGCCGGTTGGATCCTCTATCAGGCCTTTGAGGCCTACCACACGGCCAGGGCGCGGCGCGACGGCGAACCGCTGCCTGACCCACTCGGTTTGAACGACGTTGGCAGTTGGTTCACCTCGGGCAAACCGCCGCAGCCCTCCCCTGAGTCGAATCCGGCGGCCGCGCCGCAAAATCCCGGTCAGGCGCAATACCAACCGCCCTATCAGACGCCTTATCCGCCGCCCTATCAGGCGCCGGACTACGCTCCCGGCCCTGGCGCTCCGCCGCCGCCGGTTCCTCCCGCTCCGCCGGCTCACTGGCAGCGTTCGGAGCCGATCGGCGCGATCATCCTGATCGCTCTGGGCTTGCTCTTTCTGATGGGAAGGATGAACTGGCTTACCAGCCGCGTTTTCGAGTTCGGCTGGCCGCTGCTGCTGATTGGCCTGGGCGTGTGGCTGATTGTGCGGCGCTTGAATGACTCCCACCGCGACTCGCAAGGAGGGCCTCAATGAACCACTACATCATGATTCGCCGCTTAATGGGTCCGGCTATTCTGCTGTTGCTTGGCACGGTTGCGCTGCTGCATCAGGCGCACCTGGTGGGCTGGGTCATCTTCTTTCCCCTGCTGCTGATTTTGATCGGCCTTCTCCAACTGGCCGAACGCGCGGCGCTGGCCGAGGCTGGCTATCCTAACATTCCACAGCCGGGTATGAATTCTCAGGCTGTTCCAAATTCTCCGGCAGCCGAGCCGAATGCAACGCAACCGGCGGGCACGGCGATTGTTCCCGCGCCTCCAACGGATCTCAACAACACGAATGGAGGCCAGGCATGAGCAGCGTTCCTCCCAATGGCGGCATGCCGCCGATTCCCCCTTACGACCCCAAGAACCAGTGGCGGGTCTATCGCGAACAGCAGAAGGCCACCCGGCGCGCGCAGCATGAGGCATTGAAGGCCCAGCGCCGCGCCTGGAAGGCGAACTATCAGGGCGTCTACGCTCCGCGCGTGCCTTCGATCGTCGGGCCGGTGCTTTTGATCGTGACCGGCGTCATCGGATTGCTGATGGTTCTGGGCCGCATCGACGCCGGCAACGTCTGGTCCTGGTACGGCCAGTGGTGGCCGCTGCTTTTGATCGCCGCCGGCTTGGCGATGCTGACCGAATGGATTCTGGATGCGCGCCGCAAAATGCCCATACGTCGCAGGGGCGGCGTTATTGGCATTTTAATTCTGGTGGTTGTTCTCGGCCTTTGCGCCGCGGGCTGGAATTACATGCAACCCTACATGAACAACTGGAACGGCAACAGCGATTTCTTCAGCTTCCTGGGCCATTCCGAACACGACCAGGATATGCAGCCGATCAGCCAGTCGATTTCCGTCGGCGCAGCGATCGAAATCGACAATCCGCACGGTGACGTAAACGTGACGGCGGGCGACGGCTACACTCTCGACATCCAGGCTCACGAGGTCGCCTACGACATCTCCGACAGCGGGGCGACAAAGATTTTCGAGGACGAAAAGCCCACGGTAGATTTCATTGCCGGCATTGTGCAGGTGAAGTCGAACAGCTCCGAGCACGGCAAGGTCAACCTGACGGTGACGGTTCCGCACGGTTCCTACGTGAAGGTGAATGCCGGCAAAGGCGACGTGACGGCGGCCAACCTGGGCTCAGGCATCGGCATTCAAGCGCATGGCGATGTGCGCCTGGATTCAATCGCCGGGCAAGTGACGCTGCACTTTTCCGGCGGTAAACACGATTTTTCCGCGCACCAGATTTTTGGCTCGATCAGCGCGATCGGCGATTGCAACGACGTGACGCTTTCCGAAGTCACGGAGGGCGTCTCTTTCAACGGGCAGATTTACGGCGAGGTGCACGCGGAAAACCTCACCGCGCCGCTCAAATTGCATACCTCGGTCACCGACGTGCAACTGGTCTACCTCCCCGGCGACATGACGATGGATTCGAACAATCTGCGCATCAGCGAGACGAAAGGTCCGGTGCACGTAATCACGCGCTCCAAAGACGTCGACCTGAGCCAGATTGACGGCGACATTTCGGTGGAAAACAGCAACGGAACGATTCAAATTGCGCCATCGGGCAGCCACACAATCGATGCCCGCAACGACAAAGGCGATGTGGAGATTACGCTGCCGGCCAACGCTTCGGCCACGGTCAACGGCCACACGCACAACGGCGAGGTGGTCACCGAATTCGGACTGCAGGTCAGCGGCGACGAGGACAAAATCGTCACCGGCCGGATCGGAGCGGGAACGGCGCGCATCGTGCTCAGCTCCAGCAACGGCGATCTGCACATCAAGAAGGGCGCGGCATATACAGCACCTCCGGAGGCGCCCAAGATTCATCCGGAAAGACCCCAGCATCGGCCGGAAGCGCCCCCAACGCAAAAGGGCGCGCACTTAAAAAGCCCGAAAACGCCGCCTCAGAAGCCGGTCGTTCAGTAGATCTGAAAAGCAATAGGCTCTCTTCATCCGGCGCGGAAAAGAAACTTTTTCCGCGCCGGTTTCGCATTTCGGGGCAACTCCTCGTGCAAGTTGCACCCTGGACGTTGTATGCTCCTGCGCAAGGAGAGTGGGGGCGATCATGGTGCACGGACCGATTAAAGTGATTACTGTCGAACGCGAGTTCGGCTCACGAGGCGGAGAGTTTGCGCACGATTTAGCCGAGCACTTGGGCTGGCGGCTGCTGGATTCCGAATTGGTAGACGGCGCGGCGCGCATGGCCGGCGTCGAACCCGATCTGGCGGCCAAGTTCGACGAGCGGCTGGACCCCTGGTACTACCGCTACGGCAAAATCTTCTGGCAAGACCCGCTCTACGCCGCCGTGCCCAATGGCGGAGAACAGATCTTCGACTCCGAACGCATGGTGATGCTGATCCGCCAAGAAATTACCGATGCAGCCAATGAAGGCAATTGCGTTTTGGTGGGTCGAGGTTCAGCCTGCGCGCTGGCCGGCAAGCCTGGCTGCTTCCACATCTTCGTCTACGCTACGGCCAGCACCAAGCGCGAGTGGTTCACGCATAACTATCCCAAGCACACGCAGCACATCGACCAGCAGCTAGCCACCTTTGATCGTCGCCGCGCCGCCGTCATTCGCAGGTTCTATCAGCAAGATTGGAACGCGCGCTGCCTCTACCACATGCTGCTGAATTCCTGCATCGGCTCGGAGGCAATGATCGCGGCCACCTGCTGCGCCGCCGGCCTGTGCGTTCCGGCGCCGAGCGCGGAAGATTAGGACCGTGGCCAGATTATTTCGATCTTTAGCGTTGTGAGCGTTGTGGTTCCCAGTTCTCAAAATCGAGAGCTGGGGAACCCACGATGGCACAAATTTAAGCAGGCACGGAGCTAGACGGCGCGCCGCGCCACGCGTCCGCCGAGGCGCGTAAAAACCTCCCACGGGATGGTTCCCGTGAGGTCGGCGTGATCGAAGGCGGTGATCGTTTCCGCGCCTTGGCTGCCGATTAGAACCACTTCGTCGCCGACTGCGGCCTCGGCGATCTCCGTTATGTCAATCACTACCTGATCCATGCTCACGCGGCCGATCAGCGGCGCGCGACGGCCGCGCACCAGCAGGCCGAAATGGTTGCCCAGCTTGCGGTCGAGCCCGTCGGCGTAACCGACGGCGACTAGCGCCACGCGCATCGGCTCGCTGGCCACAAAGGTTCCGTTGTAGCCGACCGAAGCGCCGGCGGGAATCGAGCGCAGGCCGACGATGGCGCTCTTCCAGGCCAGCACCGGCTTGAGCGCGGCGCGCGCGGCCGTCAAGGTCGCCGGCTCCTGGCCTGCGCCGTAGGCAGGATCGAAGCGCGGCACGATTCCGTAAAGTGCCAGTCCGGGGCGCATCATCGCCTTCATGCCGTGGCGGGCGGCCGTTTCCGCCAAAACTTTTGCCTGGCCGGCCAGCAGCGCGGCCGAAGCGCCAACATTGAGCCACTCGGCAAAAAGCCCCGCAGCAGAAATTTTCCCTAGCGTTTCGTCCACCCGCTTCATCTGCTCTTCGGTCACACGTCCGTCGGCTTCGTCGGCGGCAAACAGGTGCGTCATTACGCCTTCCAAACGCAAAGGCGAGTCAGGCCCGAAGTGCGGAAAGACGCGGCCGAGATCGTCCAGGCCCACGCCCTGGCGGCTCATGCCCGTATCGATCTCCAGATGCACCGGCAGGGAACCGGCTGGCGTTTTCGCTTCGCGGGCGGCGGCTTCCAGCTCTTCCAACTGCCAGCTCTCCCAAATCGAAGGCGTCAATTGAAACTGAATCGCCGCCGCGGCCTGGCCGGGAAAAATTCCGCTGATGACCAGCACGCGCGCCTTGGGGCAGAGCGCACGGGCCGCGATTCCTTCTTCGACCGTGGTGACGCCCAGCCAGCGCGCCCCAGCCTGCTCGACAGCCGGCGCGCAGAGCGCCAGAGAATGGCCATAAGCATTGGCCTTGACCACGGCCAGCAACTCGGCTTCGTGAGCGGCCATCGCCGCCAAATAACGGTAGTTTTCTTTCAGGGCTTGAGTGTCAATCTCAGCCCAACAGGGACGCATTTGCATGGAGTTTTCCAAGATTTAAGTTTAGCGCGCAACCGCCGCACCGCATGAGCGCAGCAGCGCGAAAGCCACCACCGTTTCGCCGCGGCTGCCGGTCTGCGCGTTGAGCCGGGCCTCAACCTCTTGCGGCACAACCATCTCGCAGGCGGCAATCTCCTCGGCCGAGGAGCCAACAAAACACAATTCGCAGCAGCCTAGCCCTTCCCGGCCATCTTCGTTGACGGTGCGGACCGGCGGACCGAAGAGCCGGCAGGTCATCGGCCGCCAGGGGTAGAGGTCGCAGCTTCCTGTCTCCGGATCGAGAGCCGGACAGGCGGCCTCGTTGGCGAAATCCTCAAAGCGCTCGCGCTCCTCGTCGCTAGCGCCCAGCACGCCCGTCGCGCAATCGCCGGGAAACTCCGCGCCATGGGCGGCGATCCAGGCCTGCGCACGCTGCTCGACGGCCGCGGCCAGCCGCGGGTCGCCAGCACGCAACGCATCCATTCCGTCGGCCAGCCGCAGCGCATCCAGCTCGTCGATAGCAAAGGCTCCGTGGCAGCATTGCGCGCAGCCCCGCCGGCAGGCAAGCCGCTCTCCGGCCCGCCGCACGGCGCTCTCGAGCGCCGCATCCATTGTCCGTATAAATTGCAGATCGCCTTCTGGTCGTTGCATTACCGTCAGCATACCGGAGCGGCGCGCCATCTTTAGTTTGTGGCCGCCACGCGGCGGCAGGTATCATGAACCTTCATGGGAACACCTCCGCCAATCCAGCTCGGCACGCTCAGCATGCCCGACACGCTCATCCTGATGGCGCTAGCGCTGGTCGTCTTCGGCCCGCGCCGTCTGCCGCAGATCGGCCGCCAGCTCGGCAAGCTGATGTTCGAATTCCGCAAAGCCTCCAACGACTTTAAATTTCAGATGGAAGAGGAATTCCGCGTCGCCGAGGATTCCGACCGCCGCAAGAAGGAAGAGGCTGAGCGCACGCTGGCCGCCGGCGCAACGGCGCAGCCCGCGCTTGAGACGGCTACGACGACTGTGGAGCCGACCGCTAGCGAAATGGTCCCGAGCCCGTATCCCGGCGAAACCGTTTATCCGGAAATGAGCTCCGCGCCGACGCCGGTGGTAGAAGCCGTTGCGCCCATTGCCGAAGCTGCCGCGCCCGCCGTGGAAGCCGCGGAGCAAAAACCGGAGCAGACGGCGGCCGAAGAAAAAATTTCGCCGGCAGTTGCGCCGACCGCGAGCGGCGAAACCGTAGCCGCCACGCCGCACGCGCCAGCCGCCGAACAGTCAAGCGCACCGGCGCAAAGCGCCGAGGCCCAAATCCATTCCACCGAGCAGGAAGCCCACCATGGTTGATCCCGCCGACGCCATCGAAAAAGCGCGGAAGTCTTTTTCCGAGCGCGCCGAGCTGCCGGGCATGAGCCTGATGGAGCACCTCGACGAGTTGCGCCGACGCATCATTCATTCAGCGGCCTATCTCTGCGTCGGCTTCTTTATCGCTTTTTATTTTCGCGAACAGCTTTACGGCATTGTGCAGGCGCCGCTCACCAAGCTGAACCTGCCCATCAACAAGCTCAACTTCTTCCATCCCATGGATGCGATGAACCTCTACCTGCAGGTAGGCTTGATCGGCGGCGCCATTCTCGCCTCGCCCTTCATCCTTTACGAGGTGTGGCTCTTCATCGCGCCCGGCCTTTACCAAAAAGAAAAGCGCTTCGTCATTCCCTTCATGACGGCCACCGTCGGACTGTTTTTAACCGGCGCGGCCTTCGGCTACTTTTTCGTGCTGCCCGGCGCGCTCAAAATCCTGATTCTCGGCTTCGGTTCCAAGTTCAACCCCGTCATTTCTATCGAGGACTACTCAGGCTTTTTTTTGTCGATCATTCTCGGCCTGGGTATCAGCTTCGAGCTGCCCATCCTGATCTTCTTTCTGGCCCTGTTCGGTCTCGTCAGCCCGCGCTTTTTGTGGAAGAACATCCGCTACGCGATTCTGGCGGTTTTTATTGTCGCCGCCATCATCTGCCCCAGTCCCGACCCCGGCACCATGTGTCTTTACGCCGTGCCCATGCTGGGGCTTTATATCATCGGCATCGGTGTGGCCTGGTGGGTTCACCCATCGCGTAGAAAGAAAAAGAAAAAGAAAAAGGAGGCAGCGGGATGATTTTTTCCTGCTTTTGGAAGAGAGCAGCCCTAGTGCTCGCGCTCTTCGCGCCGCTCTCGCTTAAGGCCCAGGCTCACTTCGACGGCTACAAGGCCTACGAGTACGCGCGCCAGTTTGCCGCCATCGGCCCACGCTGGCCCACCGGCCCTGGCCACGTCAAAGCCGAAGCCTTCATCCGTGCCCACTTTCAACGCGAGCACGCCCAGGTGGAAGAAGACACCTTCACCGCCAGCACGCCCATTGGCGCGGTGGCCATGCGTAACTTCATCGTGCGCATTCCCGGCAAAAAGCCCGGCACGATCGTTTTGGGTACGCACTACGAAACCAACTACCCGCTGCGCAATATTAATTTTGTGGGCGCCAACGACGGCGCGGCGACTACCGGATTGCTGATGGCCATCGGCGATCAGCTCAACGCCCAGGTTGCGAAATCGCCCGGCAAAAAACTCGATGGCTACTCGGTCTGGCTGGTCTTTTTCGACGGCGAAGAGGCTATCCAATGCCTGCAATGCTGGTCTGACTCCGACTCGACCTATGGCAGCCGTCACCTGGCCGCCAAGTGGAGTCACGACGGAACCCTCCGCCACATCAAGGCCTTTATGCTGGCCGACATGATCGGCGACAAAGATCTCAACATTCAGCGCGATCTGAATTCCAACGGTCCGCTCATCTCGCTTGTTGCCCAGGCCGCCAAAAAATTCGGCTACCAGCGTTACTTTTTTCAGCGCGACGCCGCAATCGAAGACGACCATCTGGCCTTCGTGGCGCGCAATGTTCCATCGATCGACATCATCGACCTCGATTACGGGCCGGGCAACAGCTATCACCACACCGCGCAAGATACGATGGACAAGATCAGCGCCCTAAGTTTAATGATCAGCGGCGATGTCTTTATGGAGACGATCCGGCTGATTAACCAAAAATAAGCTCTCAGTTACTAGCCGTCAGCTAACAGCCGTTTCCGCCCGATCTACTTTGATGATCGTATCCACGCGGTAAAGCTGAAAGCTGACGGCTGAGAGCTGATTGCTGTACAGGAGCAAGTACGTGGCACAAGCAGAAATCGGCATCATCGGCGGCAGCGGGCTTTATTCCATGCCTGGATTCACCAACGTTCACGAGGAGCGCATCGAGACTCCCTTCGGCGCTCCTTCCGACGCTTTCGTGCTCGGCGAGCTTGAAGGGCGCAAAGTCGCCTTCCTGTCCCGCCACGGTCGCGGCCACCGCATCATGCCCTCGGAGCTAAATTTTCGCGCCAATATTTACGCTTTCAAAAAACTCGGCGTCGAGCGGATTCTTTCGATCTCGGCCGTCGGCTCGCTCAAGGAAGAGCGCAAGCCCACCGACTTCGTGATTCCCGATCAGTTCATCGATCGCACCTCGAAGCGCGTTTCCACATTTTTCGGCGAGGGTATCGTGGGCCACGTCGCCTTTGGCGATCCTGTCTGCGCCGATGTGGCCAAGGTCGCGGCCGAAGCCTGCGCCAAAGTCGGCGTCTCCGGTAAGTTCGGCGGAACTTACGTCTGTATGGAAGGCCCGCAATTTTCCACCAAGGCTGAGTCAAAGCTCTACCGCAGTTGGGGCGCGGACGTGATCGGCATGACCAATTTGCAAGAGGCTAAGCTCGCGCGCGAGGCCGAAATCTGCTACGCCACCATTGCCATGGTCACCGACTACGATTGCTGGCGTGAAGGCCACGAGGCCGTCACGGTGGAGCAGATCATCGCCGTTACGCACCAGAATGCCGACAACGCCGCCAAGGTGGTCAGGGCCGCAGTCGCCGCTCTGCCGCGCGAGCGGAAGTGCGCCTGCGCCTCGGCCGCGCAATACGCCATCATGACCAGCCCAGAGGCGATTCCCGCCGCTGCCAAAGAAAAGCTGAAACTGCTTTTCGGTAAGTATCTGGGCAAATAGCGGAGTCAGCGTTGTTAGCGGAGCTAGCGGAGTTAGAGCAAATTTCCCGTAGGTATAGAGCAACCGTGTCAGGGCACGAGTTTACTCGTGCCGCAAAAAGCAGCATAAATCAAGGGCTTTAGCCCCTGAGAGAATTTTCTCCCTCTATACCATCAGGCGATTTGCTCTGGCTGAGTTAGCGGATGCGGGTGCCCCCGGTCTCGATTTTGAGACCGGGGAACCGCAACGCCAAAACTAGAATTCGCCGCATAGTTGGCAGCGCCTGAACGCACATGCTAACTCCGCTAACTCTGCCAGCCCCGCTCGTGCGCTACCCTAAACACTGAGAAAGGAAGCCCCCCATGTCTATTACCGTTGTCGGAAGCGTTGCTTACGATTCGATTGAAACCCCCGCAGGCCGCCGCGAGCGCTGCCTGGGCGGCGCCGCCACTTACTTCTCGCTTGCCGCCAGCTTCTTTACCGATGTGCGCGTCATCGCCGTTGTTGGCGAGGACTTCGGCCCGAGACAGCAATCAGTCTTCGACAAGCGCAAAATCGACACGCGCGGCATCGAGCACACCGCCGGCAAAAGTTTCTTCTGGGAAGGCTCTTACCTCGAAGACATCAACGAGGCCAAAACGCATGCCACCGAGTTGAATGTCTTCGCCAAATTCGAGCCCAAAATTCCCGCCGCCTACGCCGATTCCGATTTTCTTTTTCTGGCTAACATTGATCCCGTCTTGCAGCGTCGCGTGCGCGAGGCCATGCCGCAAGTGAAACTCGTCGCCGGCGACACTATGAACTACTGGATCAACGACTATCGCCCGGCGCTGCTTGAAGTTCTCAAGGGCCTGGACGTGCTGCTGATCAACGACACGGAAACCCGCACTCTGGCTAGCGAAAAAAATCTCGTTCGCGCCGCCCGCGCCGTTATGGCGCTGGGCCCGCGCTCGCTGGTCGTCAAGCACGGCGAATACGGAGCGACGCTCTTCCAAAGCCAGACCGGCACAAAGGATCTGCGCATTTTTCGCGCGCCGGCGATGCCGCTTGAAGAGGTGATCGATCCGACGGGTGCGGGCGACAGCTTTGCCGGCGGCTTTGTCGGCTATCTGGCCTCGCAGCCCGAGCTGACCCCTGCCGCCTTCCGCCGCGCCGTTTTCTACGGCAGCACAATGGGTTCTTTTGCCTGCGAGCGCTTTGGCACCGAGCGGCTGCAGCAACTCACGCGCGAAGAAATCGACGCCCGCTTCAACCATTTCCGCGAGATCACGCACCTTGACTGATCGCCGCATCTCGAATGCCGAAGGTTGGGCCGTGCTGCTCTTCGCCATGGCGGCCTCTTTCGCCGCTGTTATCTGGAGCTGGCGTAACGGCGCGATGCTCAACTACGGCGACGCCGTTGCACACCTGCACATCGCCCGCCGCCTTTTCGACGCGCGTACGCCGCGGCTTTCGCAGCTTGGCTCGGTCTGGCTGCCGCTGCCGCATCTGCTGCTGGCGCCATTCGTGCGCAATTATTTTTGGTGGGCCACCGGGCTGGCCGGCGCCATTCCTTCTTCGCTGGCCTACATCGCCTCCTGCGCCGGACTCTATCGCCTCGCACGCCACTGGCTCGCCCCGGCCGCCGCCGCGCTGGCGCTGGTTTTCTTCGCGCTCAATCCCAATCTGCTCTATCTGCAAACCACGGCGATGAGCGAGCCGCTCTTCATCTGCGAAACCATCTGGATCGTGCTTTGGCTCGTCGAGTGGCGGCTTTGTTTGGATAACAATCCCGTACAGGCCGGCCGGCTGCAGAGTCTGATTGCAGCGGCTCTAGTCGCCGCCGTCTTCACTCGCTACGATGGCTGGATCATCGCCTTCATTGCCTGGAGCGCCGTTGGTTTGACGCTGCTGCATCGCCGCCAGTTGAACTCGCGCGCCTTCTGGCTGGCGAGCGTGGCCGTCGTCGCCGCGCCGATCGCCTGGTTCGTCTACAACTCCGTCTGCTTCGGCGACTGGCTCTATTTCTCTCGCGGCCCCTACTCGGCCAAGGTCATTGAGCTGCGCACCGCCGCGCCCAGCGTCGGACCACCGCATCCAGGCTGGCACAATCTCTGGGTTTCGTTGCTTTTCTATCTCAAATCCGCCGAACTGGACGCGGTTGCCGCGCCTGGCTGGAAGAGCGCTGTCGGCAATCTCGCTCTGGCTGCGGCCGCTTTGGGAACCGTCGCCGCCTGCCTGCGCGAAAAACTCGCCTCGCGCCGCGCTTTCATCTTCACGCTGCTGCTCTGGCTGCCCGCGCCTTTTTACGCCTGGTCGATCGCCTATGGCTCGGTACCGATCTTTTTTCCCGCCTGGTGGCCCTTTACCTGGTACAACACCCGCTACGGCATGGAATTTTTGCCCGCCTTCGCGCTCGGCCTCGGCTTTGCCGCGCACGTGCTCGCCGCCGCTTTCGGCCGCCTCAAGCTGCCGCGCTTTGCGCCCGCCGCCACTTTCGCGCTGCTCTTCGCTCTGGCCGCGCTCAATCTTGTTCAACTGCTGCGCCAGACGCCCATCGTCTATACCGAGGGCGCCAAGAACGCCGAGTCCCGCCAGCCCTTCGACGAGGCCATTCCGCCTTTTTTGCAGGAGCTGCTCTCCACCTGCCCGCGCGCGACCATTCTGATGAACACTTCGGTCTATCCCGAACTGGTCGCCTACACCGGCATTCCCTTTCGCCAAACGATTAACGAAAGCGATCTGGCGATTTGGCGCGCCGCCCTGGCCGCTCCCGCGCGTAGCGCCGCCATCGTTATCGCCTTCGACGGCGACGAGATCGACCGCGCCGTCAAAGCGCATCCCGCCGACCTGACCCCTGCCGCCCGCTTTGCCGCGCCCGGCCAGTCCTCGGCCACTGTTTATCTCTCAAGTCAGTGGACCGAGCGCGCCTTGAATCCTCTGCGGTTCCAGCTTTGACGCACGCCTGCGCCGGTTACTCTGCCGTGTCGTTTTTCGTCACTGGCCTGACGGGCCGCGGCGGCACATTCTGCCCCGCCGGGTTCTGATTGGTGGTGACGATAACCGCTTCGGCCGGCCGGTCGCCCACGCAGCGGTAGGAGTGCGACGTGCTCGCATCGAAGTAGGCCGCGTCGCCCGCGCCCAGCACCGTTTCCTGGCCGCCATGCTGCACCGCCAGTTCGCCCGCCAGTATGTAGAGAAACTCGAAACCCACGTGCATGTGCGCCTTCGGCTCCACCTGCTCGGGCAGCGGAACAAACTCAGCATAGTACGGGTCCATCTGCCGGTCTGGCACCATGTAGCCCAGGCTCTCGAAGGAGTAGGTCGGTAAATCCACGCCGGTCTGCGGCATCCGCACACGCTCTTTCTTTCGATGTACGCGGAAGAGCGCCGCCGGCTCGCTCTCGAAAAAATGCGATAGATCCTTCGAGAAAACCATCGCGATCCGCGCCAGATTGCGCAGGGTCGGCACCACGCGGCCCGTCTCGAGCTGCGACAAAAAACTCGCCGAAAGCCCGGTGTGCTTGCCCAACTCCACCAGCCCCATCGACTTTTTCAGCCGCAGCCGCCTGATCCGCTCTCCCAGGTGCTTTTCGGCGATAAACCGCTCGGCGGTTTCGGCGTCCGCAAGGGTTTCGTGCATCTTTTCGTCTTTGGCCTTTACCTTGGCGCGCTCGCTCATGACCGCTCCTTTTTCATAGAATGCACTTTTTCCTGATTTATCGTCCAGATCAAAATGTTTTTCCGCGGAGCTAAAGATTCGCATTGGCGCTTCTACAATTCGCTGCCCCATTGCCGCGGCGTTATCCTGGTACTTCAGTTGATTCAGCCCAAAGGAAGCCTCATGCCAGAAGAACCAATACCCGCCACGCCAGAGCTCGCAAAACCCGCACCGCCAGTGGCTACCATCGCCGGCCTCGGCCAGCACGAGGGCCAATCCGTTACTCTTCGCGGATGGCTCTACAATCTGCGCGAGAGCGGCAAGCTGCTGTTTCCCATCTTTCGCGACGGCACTGGACTGATTCAGGGCGTGGCTCACGTTAAAAGCGTCTCGCCCGAGGTTTTTGCCGCGCTCAAGGGGCTCACGCAGGAGTCGTCGGTCATTGTTACCGGCAAGGTCCGCGCCGACAAGCGCGCTCCAGGCGGCTACGAACTCGACGTTGAAGATCTCGAGATCGTTCAGCGCGTGCCCGAATCCGAGCCCTACCCGATCACGCTCAAGGAGCATGGCGTCGAATTTTTGCAGGAGCGGCGGCATCTTTGGATCCGCTCGCCGCGCCAGTCGGCGATTCTGCGCATCCGCGCCGAGATCATGCGCGCGGCTGCGGAATTTTTCGACACGAACGGCTTTATCCGCACCGATCCCCCGATTCTGACCCCGGCGGCCTGCGAAGGTACTTCGACTCTGTTTCCGGTCGACTACTTTGGCGACCCAGCCTACCTGACGCAGAGTGGGCAGCTCTACATCGAATCGACGGCTCTGGCGCTGGGCAAGGTCTACAGCTTCGGGCCGACCTTCCGCGCGGAAAAATCCAAAACCCGTCGCCACCTCACCGAGTTCTGGATGATCGAGCCCGAGGTTGCCTTTCTTGATCTCGACGGGCTGATGGAGTTGTCGGAAAACTTCATTTCGCACATTGTGCAGAGCGTTTTGAAGAACCGCTCAGACGAACTCGATACGATCGGTCGCGACAAATCGAAGCTCGAAAAAATCGTGCCGCCCTTTCCGCGGTTACGCTACGACAAGGCCGCCGAAATGCTCGCGCAGGCGTATAAAGACGGCCAACTTGAAGCGCCCTTCGAGTACGGCAACGACTTTGGCTCACCCGATGAAACCTGGCTCAGCTCGCAATTCGACCGGCCGGTGATGGTCAATCGCTATCCGGCCGACGTGAAGGCTTTCTACATGGAGCCCGACCCGAAGGACGAGCGCTTCGCTCTCTGCGTCGACGTGCTGGCGCCCGAAGGCTACGGCGAGGTGATCGGTGGCTCGCAGCGCGTCTCCAGCTACGAGTTGCTCAGCTCGCGCATTGACGAACACAAGCTGCCGCGCGCGGCCTTCGAATGGTACCTGGACCTGCGCCGCTACGGCTCGGTGCCGCACTCGGGCTTCGGTATGGGCATTGAGCGCGCCGTGGCCTGGATCTGCGGCTTGGACCACGTTCGCGAGACGATTCCTTTCCCGCGCATGCTGCACCACATGTACCCGTAAAGCGGAAAAACAGCTATCAGCTATCAGCCTTTAGTTTGAGGGCGCAAGCAGTTGCGGCCAGCAGAATCGCCGTTGCAACAACTTTTTGCGCCTAGTAGGAATCCTCCGCCCACCACCGCGAATCAAAGAAATGAATGCGGAAAATCTTCGCATAGTTTTTTTGAAGGAGCGGATCGACGTGAGTTTAAATGCTAGCCAAATCAATGCGATAAAGAAAGCGCCCACCGTTGAGGGCGTTCTGCCGGTCTTTCACGAGCGCTGGAGCGCGCGCTCCTTTGCCGACCGCGAAGTTGCCCCCGAAACCTTGAAAAAAGTTTTCGAGGCGGCGCGCTGGGCGGCCTCAGCCTACAACGAACAGCCATGGTGCTTCCTGGTGGGCCGACGGGGCAGCAGCGCCTACCAGAAGATCTTCGCCTCGCTGATCGAGTTCAACCAGAGCTGGGCGCGCACCGCTCCGGTGCTGATTCTGGGCGCGGCCAAAACCAGCTTTACCCACAACGGCACGGAGAATGGTTACGCAATTTACGATCTGGGCGCGGCCAGCTCTTATTTGACGTTGGAAGCCGCGGCGTTGGGTCTGACCACGCACCAAATGGCTGGTTACGACCAGGCCAAGGCTCGCCAGGCTTTCGACATTCCGGCCGAGTACGCGCTCGGCGCGGTGATTGCACTCGGCTACCAGGGCGAACCGGCGGCGCTCGGCAATGAGCAGCTTATCGCGCGGGAAATCGAGCCCCGCGACCGCAAACCACTTAGCGAAATTGCTCTCTCGGCCTGGGACGAGCCAGCGAAGCTTTAATCGGAACGGGGCGCGCCACAGCAGCGCCCGGCTTCCACCTCGCCCTTCGATCTGTCAGCGAAGGGCGATCGTACGGAGCGGGAATTGAAGGGCTTCGAAAAGGTTCGTCTGGCGCCGGGCGAAACCGGGCACGTCACACTCTCACTTGATGAGTGCGCCCTCAGCTATCGGAGCAAATCGTCTCACAAGTGGACGATCGATCCCGGAAAATTCGCGGCTTGCGTAGGCGCCTCCAGCGAAAGCAAGCAGTTTGAGCTGCGCAATTGTACAATAGATATGTAGTTTCAATAGGAATAAATCAAACAAACACAGGAAGACGCTTGTGACGAATAAGCGGTTTTTCGTGCCTAATTTTGAGGCAATTTCTGGAACGCGGAGCAAATGCGTACGCCGCCGTCTAGCAAATATTTTCAGCTGACGCAGACCAGGAAGTATACTCAATGGGAACGCCGATGCAATGCAAATATTGATAGCACGGAGAAGCTGTTTACAGCGGTAGCAATCGATATGGCAGTGAGCAAATTGGGAACGTTACCAATGAATCACTATTTTATCCATCTGAAGGTATAGGCGAAGCGAATGATTTTCAGCCTACATAAGTTACGACGAAATACAATCGCTAAATAATAAGTACATAGTTCTGTGTCCTGTTTTGCACTTGATCTATGGGCAATCCGAAAAATATTTCGGAGAAGGGAAAAATAAATGACGCGGACTCGATCAAAAGGATGGCGGAGGACTGCTCGAATCAAGAGTCTAATATCCGCAATATTGCTAGCTGGGAGTATTTTAACTGCCAAGGTTGTCGCGCAAGATGCAAGCAGCGCAAATAATCATTCACAAATCGATCTTACAAAGCAGCCAACGCTATATGTGGTAGGGTATGCGCATCTGGATACAGAGTGGCGATGGGAATATCCGCAGGTAATCGACGAATATCTTCTCCGGACGATGGAAGATAACTTCAAATTAATGGATAAGTATCCCAACTATGTTCTCAATTTTAGCGGGGCCAATCGCTACCGGCTAATGAAGGAATATTTTCCGGAAGATTTTGCCAAACTGAAAGAATACGTAAATAAAGGTCAATGGTACCCGGCAGGCTCTTCAATGGAAGAGGGCGATGTAAACGCGCCCAGTGCCGAGGCGATTATCCGCCAGAATTTGTACGGTAATCAGTGGTTCCGCAAGGAACTTGGCAAAGCCAGCGCTGAATATATGCTGCCCGATTGCTTCGGATTTCCCGCCTCCTTGCCTTCGATTTTGGCGCATTCTGGAATCAAGGGATTTTCAACCCAAAAGCTGTCGTGGGGGTCTTCGGCTCCGGTTGGGGGCGAAGAATCATTGGAAAAGACGCCGCGCGGCACGCCATTCAATGTAGGCGTATGGGTCGGACCGGATGGCAAAGGCGTATTGGCCGGAGTAAATCCTGGAAGCTACGGCGACGATATCGACAACGATTTAAGTGCTCTTCTGCCGGCGCGGAAACCTAATCCCGCACTAGAAGAGGTCAGGGAAAAGATTAAAGTTGCGGAACAAAAAGTACAAGATGACAGGCAGAACAATAAGGAATCATTAAAAGCTGATCGTCAGGCGTTGCGCGAGCTATACGACAAGCGAGAATTTCTGAGAGGGAAAGAGAAAGACGCTGAGCTTAGTGGATACAGAAACGATTGGGCGAAGCGCGTACTGCACAATGGAGAAGTTACCGGTATCTATACGGATTATCACTATTACGGAACGGGCGATATCGGCGGCTCGCCAAGTGAAAAATCCATTGAATGGCTGGAAAAAATAGTTACAAAAGGTACCATTCAAACCGGCGATGGAAAAGAAGTAAAGGTTGGCGATGGGCCGGTGCATGTTATTTCATCGAGAGCCGACCAGATGTTTCTGGATATTACGCCGGAGCAGGCAAAGCGCCTGCCGCGCTATACGGGCGAGTTAGAATTAACAAACCACTCGGCTGGATCGCTAACTTCACAGGCTTATATCAAGCGCTGGCTACGGCAGCAAGAGTTACTGGCTGACGCGGCGGAAAAGTCCTCCGTGGCCGCGCAATGGCTGGGCGGACGTACTTATCCTTTGCAGCGGTTGAATGACGCCTGGACACTGACGATGGGCGCGCACTTTCACGATTTGGCCGCTGGCACTGCTACGCCGCGCTCATATCAATTCGCCTGGAACGACGACGTGATCGCCATGAACCAGTTCGCCGATGTACTGACGGATTCGGTTTCGGCAGTGGCTTCTGGCATGAATACCCGGACGCAAGGGGTTCCGGTGGTCGTCTACAACCCGCTGAATATCGCGCGCGAGGATGTAGTCGAAGCGGTAGTAAGTTTCTCCGGCGAAGCTCCGAAACAGGCGCATGTGGTTGCGCCAGATGGAACTGAGCACCCGGCGCAAATCTCCAACGGCAAAGTAGTTTTTGTTGCCAATGTGCCGTCGGTCGGATATGCGGTTTATGATGTGCGTCCGGGCGCTGCTACGGCGTCCGCGTCGAATCAACTGCACGTTACGGAAAGCGAGCTCGAAAACAAAGAGTATCGCATCAAGTTAAACCAAGACGGCGACGTAGCTAGCATCTTCGATAAGCGGATAGGTCGCGAACTGCTTGCTTCGCCGGCGCGGCTTGCGCTTTCCTATGACAATCCAGGCGCATGGCCGGCATGGAATATGGACTGGGATCAGGAACAGGCGGCGCCGCGGGAGTATGTGAGCGGACCGGCCAAGATCCGCGTCGTGGAAAACGGACCGGTGCGCGTGGCTGTTGAAGTTGAGCGCGAGACCGCTGGTTCGCGGTTCAAGCAGATCATTCAACTTTCCGCGGGTGATGCCGGAAAGCGCGTGGAATTCGGCAATGTTATCGACTGGAATAGCCGGGAACGGAACCTTAAAGCTGTATTTCCGTTAACTGCTTCGAATGATCTGGCAACCTATAACTGGGATATCGGCACGATTGAGCGCACGTCGGCAACTCCAGAGAAATTTGAAGTGCCGTCACACCAATGGATCGATCTAACGGATGCGAGCAAAGAATTCGGCGCGACGATTTTGACCGACAGCAAAAACGGATCGGACAAACCGAACGACAACACGCTACGTCTAACACTGATCCGTACGCCTGGCACTCGTGCCGGATATGTGGATGAAGCGACTCAAGATATCGGGCATCATGAATTTGTTTATGGTTTTGCCGGTCACGCCAACGGTTGGCGCGACGAGCAAACCGATTGGCAGGCGCAGCGGTTGGACGCTCCGCTTATTGCTTTCCAAACTACGCCGCACCTTGGCGCGCTTGGCCGCTCTTTCTCGCTGCTGCGGGTGAACAATCCACGGATACGCGTATTGGCGGTGAAGAAGGCCGAGCAAAGCGACGAAATTGTTGTGCGGCTCGTTGAATTGGACGGCAAAGCGCAGCCCAATGTGCGAATCGCGTTTGCCAAAGCGATTCGCGAAGCGCGGGAAATTAACGGACAAGAACAGCCCGTCGGTTCGGCTACCGTTGCCGATGGCGCGATCGTAACTTCGTTTGGCGCCTACCAACCCCGTACTTTCGCACTGCGTCTGTCGGATGCAACAGTGAAGGTTGCGCCGGTACGTTCAACGTCTGTTGCGCTCAACTATGACGTGGCGACGACGAGCAATGACAAACAGGCCAGCACCAGCGGCTTTGACGGCAAGGGCAACGCGCTACCGGCGGAGATGCTGCCTGAAAAAATCAACTTCAACGGCGTGGAGTTTAAGCTGACTCCCGCTGCTGGAAGACCGAACGCGATTGTGGCGCAAGGGCAAAGCATTCAATTACCCGCAGGAGCGTATAACCGCGTCTATATTCTGGCCGCGTCCGCGGACGGCGATCAGAAAGCAACCTTTGAAGCGAATAACCGTAAAATCGAGTTAAACATCGAGGATTGGGGCGGCTTTATTGGCCAATGGGATGATAGAGTGTGGACGGCAAAGGACGTGTCGCACGATCATGCCGATTACGGCGAAATGGTTGGTCTGAATCCTGGATTTATCAAGAGAGCGGACTTAGCCTGGTACTGCAGCCATCACCACGATAGCGCAGGGAAAAATGTTACCTACGCTTACTCTTATCTATTTGGATACGGTATCGACATACAACCTGGAACGAAAACTCTGAAATTGCCCAGCAACGATAAAGTGCGTATTTTGGCAATTTCGGTCGCAAACGAAAACCCTGAAGTCAAGGCCGTGCAGCCGTTATATGACGAACTGCCGATACAGAACAGACCGGCGGTTGAATTTTTTGTCGCGCATAACGCGTCGGCAAACTAACTCGATAACTCAATTACAAAGTTTCCAAATTCGATTGGGGACTTGAAAGATAAAAAACGATGCGACCGAATTCCAAATTGATCAAAGCTACGCTGACAGGCGCTCTTGGAGGCCTGCTATACGGATTCGACACGGTTGTTATTGCAGGAATTATTGACACAGTCGTTCGAATCTATAACCTGAGCCCGCAAGCGAAAGGCCTGACAGTGGCCGCTTCGCCCGTAGGCGCGATCATCGGCTGTTTTGCGGCCGGCATGATCGGGCAAAGGCTCGGTACGCGTAATACACTGCGCTGTGCGGCGGCGCTGTACCTCTTTGCCGCATTAGGCGCTGCGTTTTCCATGAGTTGGCCGATGTTGCTCACGGCTCGCTTTCTCGGCGGATTTGCCGTGGGTGCGGCTTCAGTGCTCGGTCCCGTTTACATTGCGGAACTGGCTCCGGCACAGTGGCGCGGACGGCTCGTGGGGGCTTTTCAGATCAATGTGGTAACTGGAATTTTGGTCGGATACACTTCGAACTACTTGGTTCGTTTAGCGAATCTGGGCATGGTAGAGTGGCACGTTATGGTTGGCATCGCCGCACTACCTGCCCTGATTTTTCTCATCCTTCTTTTCAGAATTCCGCAATCGCCGCGCTGGTCCGTTTCGCGCAAGGAAATTGACGAAGCGCTTCTTGTTCTGGCGCAGATGGGAACTCCGGACCCCAAAGCTGAGCTGGCCGATATTCAGTCGGCAATGAGTTCCGAACAGGCTACGGTTCACGAGCCGGTCTTCCGCTGGAAGTACCGCTACCCACTCTTTCTGGCTATCTCTATCGGCGCATTTAACCAACTAACCGGCATTAACGCTATTTTGAGTTATGTGCACACGATCTTTACCGCGGCCGGCTTCGGCCAGCTTTCCAGCGATCTGCAAGCCATCGCCATCGGCGCCACCAATCTTTTGTTCACCTTGGTGGGCATGTCGATGATCGATCGCTTCGGCCGGAAAACTCTCCTTATTGTGGGTGCGATTGGCAACGCGCTCTGCCTTTCCGGCGTGGCCTGGATCTTTACGTCGAATAGCCATCAGGCGGCATTACTTCCGTTGCTTGTCATCTATATTGCATTCTTCGCGCTTTCTCAAGGCCTGGTGGTCTTTGTATATATCGGCGAGGTCTTTCCTAATGCGGTGCGCTCCAAAGGCCAGGGCGTAGGCAATGCCAGCCTATCCGCAATCAATATGGCGATTCTCTACAGCTTCCCGATTCTCGCGCAGCAATTCAGCGCAGGGACGCCATTCATCTTTTTTGCTGCCGCTACCATCGTGCAGTTGATCGTGGTTTCTTTGTCCTTCCCCGAAACCAAGGGGCAGACGCTGGAGCAGTTGCAGCGCAAGTTGATACGGAGTTAGAGGGGTTCTCTTGAGGGCGTAGCTGCCCTCAAGAGAGCTGGCCTGTGCATTCATGCGCGGTTTTCCGCATATACAATATGGATATGTTTTCCCCGCTTCCTTCGCGCCGCCGCTCCAAGACGCCGCCGCCCGGTGAAACCGGGCAGGAAGGGCTCTACCTGCGTTCGCTTTCAGAGCGGCAGGTGGTTGTCAATATTAAGTTGCGCGACGGCGAAACGGTGCGCGGCTGGATCGAGTATTTCGACGATTCCATGCTGCGGCTGACGCGCGCAGGCCAACCCAACCTCTTCATCTATAAAAGCCAAATCCGCAGCATCAGCGAGGCCGGCCGCCGCCGCGCCCCGCGCTACGAGGCGCCTATGCAGGCCGAAGAAACCGAAGACCTGGATGAGGCAGCCTTGTGAGCAACGCCAAGGAGGCGTCGACTACGTCCGATTTCATTTTTGTTCCCCAGGCCGCCGAGATTGCCCGCGAGGCCGGCGCCAAGTTGCGCGAGTTTTTTGCTCAGGGCGTCAAGACCGAATATAAAGGCGACGTCGATCTGGTGACTGTTGCCGACCGCACATCGGAAAAACTGATTCGCACGCGATTGAGCGAGGTTTTCCCCGAGCACGGCGTCTACGGCGAAGAGGGCACGCGGGAACGGCTCGACGGCGAGTACCGCTGGTACGTCGATCCGCTGGACGGCACGACGAACTTTACGCACGGATTTCCGCACTTCTGCGTTTCGATGGGGCTGGAACACCGGCCGGCGGGCACCAAGCCCGATGAGGACGGCACGCTGGCAGCGGCCGTGATCTACGATCCGCTGCTCAATGAATTGTTCACGGCCGAGCGCGGCAAGGGAGCCTGGCTGAACGGCAAGCCGATCCACGTTTCCACCAGGCCGAAGCTGGCCGAATCGCTGCTGGCGACGGGCTTTCCCAGCCGCAAACGGCACCAGAACCCAAACATCCACTTCTACCATCAGTTCACGCTGCGCTCGCACGGTGTGCGGCGGACCGGCTCGGCGGCGCTCGATTTGGCCTATGTGGCCAGCGGACGGCTGGAATCGTTTTGGGAGTTCAACCTCAATCCGTGGGATACTTCGGCGGGCTATTTGCTGGTGCTGGAAGCGGGCGGCCGCATCTCCGGTTTTACCGGCGAGCATTTCCGGCTGGACAGCCGCGAGGTTCTGGCTTCAAACGGGCTGATTCACGAAGAGTTGGTCGGGTTTTTCGGCGACATGTTTGCCGGGCGCGACCTGGAGCCGATTCCGACGCCGGAGGAGTTCGCGCGTCTGCGCGGTATGAGCGTGTAAGCCATTTGGGAGCAATAATTTAAATCCGGATTCTTGCGTGGATTTGGATTGCTGATTATGGAGTGGTTTTAATGGTACGGGGCATTTTTGTTGTCTATTTGGTAAACATGTAAATATAAGATTTTAATATGTCTACAAATTTCAGTAGGCGATTTTGCACTATTGGCGGTGCAGATTTTTGGCGAAAAATTTTTCTTCCGAGCCTGGGAAGCGCCAGGCCGAGATGGTGCTGCATAGATCATGCGCCAGAAGAGAGAAATGATCTGCAAAGGGCAGGGTAGCGTCTACGGCTGAAGAGGCTGCGGAAAAAGGCCAGTCCAGTGCCGGAAGCCGTGAAAAACATCCCTCATGGCTTAAAGGAAACGTTGATTTGATTGAGTTTACGGCACGGATAAAAACTAAAGTCGTGCCCCTTCAAAAACACGACTGCGACGGAGTTTTTCCGCGGCCTTTTCAGCCGCGGAGGTTCTCGTGTCAATTTCACTAAACATTAGGCATTTTTCGCGCTCATGAAGCCCCTGTGGGAAAAATCCCCCTTCGATACCATTTAGAAACTCTCTCTGAATCAAAAGCCTTTGTCCCAAAATTTTGCCACACCGTTCTTGCTATGCTGAGCAAGTATTCGCTATATGACTTATTTTGCTGACTGAAGCGCGTCCGCTATCTTTCCGTCCCGGCACATGTATGAGCGCTGGTCGCTTAGGGGCGCCACGCTAACCGTTGAGTGTTCCCAGGAGAGAAAGACATCCATGTTCGCCCCGCAAAAACCCCCTTTTGCTTCCATCTTGTTTTTTCCCCTTCATATGATTAACCGGCTGCCGCGCCGCGCGGCCGGGCTTTTGCTATTGCTTGGCGCGCTGGCGCTGGGCGGTCAGCAACTCCAAGCGCAGGCGGCATCGTTTGCTTACTCGGCCTCGACGCTGCCCTTCGCGGGCTCGCCCACGGCGGCTGACGGCAGCGGAAATGTCTACGTTGCCACCTGGGATAACGGCGGAGTCGTAATCAAGTACACGCCCAGCGGTCAGGGGTACACGCAGGCGGCAACCATCGCCAGCGAACAGGGAACGGTATGGGGCGTTGCCGTCGATGCCAGCGGAGATGTCTTTGTCGCCTCAAATGGTAGCCCGGTTCACGAGTATGCCTACACGGCCTCGACGGGCACCTATGCCTCCGCGTCCACACCCATTGGCAGCATCGAGGCGAAGGCTTTGGCGCTGGACGGCAGCGGAAATCTTTACCTGATTAAAACGGATAGAAATCTCTATAAGTACACGCTGAGCGGCGGCGCTTACTCGCAAACCGGCACGGAAATCAACGACTCTTCTTCTAGTCAAGCTGCAGCCTTGGCCGTCAGAAGCGACGGTACGGTCTTCGCCACATTTGAATCCCAATCGAATCTTGTTGAATTTACCGCGTCGGGCTCCTCCTACTCGGCGACAGTAATGGCCTCCGTTGATTACAATGCGCTGGCTGTCGGCGCGGACGGAAGTCTATATGTCGCGACAGGCACCGCGATCAATAAATTTGCCTACTCGAGCGGCTCCTATGCCTCCTCGGCCACCACTTTCTACACTACTGGCGGTAACTATCCTGTACGCAGCCTGGCTGCTGACCCCAAGGGCAACCTCTACTACGGAGCCGACAGTTCGGTTGACAATGGCGGCAAGCTGCAGTTGGGGGCGGTGAATCTGGGCACGGTAGCGGTGGGCTCGACCGGCACAACCACCGCCGAGTTGACCTTCAACGTCACCACGGCAGGGAGCTTCGGCGCGCCGGTGGCGCTGACGCAGGGAGCGACGGGCAAGGACTTCGCCATCAAATCGACGACCTGCTCGGGTTCGATTACTTCGACCGGCACCTGCACCGTCGATGTCAGCTTTACGCCGCTGTATCCCGGCCAGCGGCTGGGGGCGGTGCAACTGATGAATGCGGCAGGCACAGCGGTGCTGGCCTCGGCCCCGGTTTACGGCATCGGCTCGGGGCCGCAGATTTCTTTCCCGAGCAACACCACCGCCAGCACCGTGGCCAGCGGTTTCAGTTTTCTCAATGGCGTAGCGGTGGACGGCAATGGCGACCTCTTCGTCGTCGATACAAACAGTTTCTCGGTGAAGGAGATTGTTGCGGTCAACGGTGTCATTCCCAACTCTCCGACGGTCAAAACCGTGCTTAAGGATGGTTCTTACAATCCTGAGAGCGTAGCGGTGGACGGCAGTGGCAATGTTTTCGTCGCCGATTCGAGAAGCGGTCAATCTGGCTTGGGCGTTGTCAAAGAGATTGTCGCGGTCAACGGCGTCATTCCCAGCTCTCCGACGGTCAAGACCGTGGCCAGCGGTTTTACTGACCCCGATGACGTGGCGGTGGACGCGAGTGGCAACCTCTTCGTCGCCGATTATTCGACGGGTAAGGTGTCTGAGATCGTGGCGGTGAACGGCGCGGTCTCCAGCTCATCGACGGTCAAGAGCGTAGGTAGCGGATTTTCTACACCCAATGGTGTGGCGGTGGACGCGAGCGGCAATGTTTTTGTTGCCGATTACATCAATAAAGCGGTGTACGAGATTGTGGCGGTCAATGGCGCGGTCTCCAGCGCTTCCACGGTTAATACCGTGGGCAGCAATTTCAGAAATCCTACCGACGTGGCGGTGGACGCGAGTGGCAATCTCTTTGTCGCCAATTTCAACAATGGCACGGTCGAGGAGATTGTGGCGGTCAACGGCGAGGTCTCGAGCGATTCGACCGTCAGGACTGTGAGCAGCGGTTCCATATACCCCTATGCCATAACGGTGGACGGGAGCGGCAACCTCTTTGCCGCCGATGGCCTTCACAACGCAGTCTATGAGCTGCCTTTGGCCACGCCGCCGAGCCTGAGCTTTGCCACCACCAGCGCGGGCGCCACCAGCGCCGCGCAAACGGTGACGGTGACCAACAACGGCAACGCCGACCTGAGCTTTGCCGGATTGAGCATTTCCAATGGCTTTACGCTCGGCAGCGCCACCACTTGCTCGGCTACCGGCACGTTGGCCGAAGGCGAAAGCTGCACGCTGGCGGTTGAGTTTACGCCGGCCGCCACGCAATCCGGCACGATTACCGGCACGATCACGCTCACCGACAACACGCTGAACGCGGCTTCTCCAAGCTACGCCACGCAGACGATCAATCTGAGCGGCGCGGCGGTCGAGATTGTAGTAACGCCGGCGAGTTCGACGCTCGCCGCCGGCACGGTCGGTACGGCATATAGCCAGCAATTCGGCGTTTCTTCGGAAACGGGCGCGACCAGCACCTCGTATACCTATAGCGTTTATAGCGGCACGCTGCCGGCAGGATTGACGCTGACGACGGCGGGAGTGTTGGGCGGCACGCCGACAGCCGCCGACACCTACGGCTTCACCATCGCAGCCACCGATTCCAACAGCTATTACGGCACGCAAAGCTACTCGCTTGGCGTGGCTCAGGGGACGCCGAGCATCACCTGGGCGACGCCGACGGCGATTGTGGCGGGTACCACGTTGAGCAATGTTTTAGACCCTGTAGCCTACACCAACGCGGCGCATACGACGCAGTTGAGCGGCGGATCGTATAGCTATACGGCGACGCCGAGCGGCTCGAATACGGCAACATCAGTTACCAGTTCGACGGTGCTGGCGAACGGTACTTATACGCTGACGGCGAGTTATACGCCGGCCGATACCACCGATTACGCAAGCGGCGCGCAGGCTTCAGTGAGTTTGACTGTTTACGGATCGGACTATACATGGACGGACTCGGGCACGACAACGACGCAAACGGTGATTCCGGGGCAGGCGGCGAATTACACATTTGCGATCGCACCGATTTATAGCAGTTACGGGGGCACAATCAGCTTTACGGCGAGTGGGTTGCCGACGGGAGCAACGGCGAGCTTTACGCCGTCTTCGATTGCCGCCAGCGCCGGCGCGCAAACCGTGACCTTGACGGTGCAGACGGCGGCCGCGACGGCGCGGGCGGAAAAGCCGGGGCTGGGCGGCAAGCTGGCGCTGGCCTTGCTGCTATTGCCATTGCTGGGCTTTGGACGGGTGCGTCGGCAGGCGCGGCGCTGGCTTTGCCTGGTTGTTCTGCTGAGCGGGCTGGCGGCGGCATCGATGCTGGGCGGATGCGGCAGCGGGTATTTCTCGCAGTCACAAAAGAATTACACCGTGAAGATCACTGCCGCCGGCGGCGGCTATTCGCACGACACTTACGTGACGCTGAACCTGCAGTAACAGGGATAGGGACAGAAGATGAAAAATTACATGGGCAGAGCACTACTTGTTGCGGCAATTTTGGCGACTCCACTGATGGCGCAAAGCAAAACGGCGGCAGCGCCCACGAGCGGACTGGAGGTAGCGATTGTTTACGATGCGTCGCGCGCCGACGGCACAAGCTTTTGGCAGCAGGGCGGCAGCGTGCAGCTTGAGGGGCGCTTTTGGCGCGGACTGGGCGCAGTGGCCGATATTGGCGGGCTGCACACGGGCAACATGCACGGCTCGGGCGTGGGGCTGGATATGGTGACGGCGACCTTTGGGCCGCGCTACAGCTACCCATTGCGCAGGCGGCCTTATTCCATTTATGGGCAGGTGCTGGCCGGGGAGGCGAACGGCTTCAACAGCGCTTTTCCGGGAAAGAATGGCGTGCAAACTGTCGCCAACAGTTTGGCGCTGCTGGCCGGCGGCGGCGTGAATCTGCATCTTAAAAATCACCTTTCGGCGCGGTTGGTTGAGGTCGATTGGCTGCGTACGCAAGTGCCCAACGGAAGCGACAACGTGCAGAACGATCTGCGGTTGGGCGCGGGACTGGTTTGGCGCTTCAAGTAGGCCAGATGTTCAGTGCCGAGGTGTGCTACTATCAGCGACGAGAAGTACAAGACGGCACTGAAAACAGACGGGGCCGCAAAATTTTTTCTGGAGAGATTGCCCGATGGCACACGTCATTGCTGAACCCTGTATCGGCACCAAGGACACCGCCTGCGTAGACGCTTGTCCGGTCGATTGCATCCACCCCAAGAAGGACGAACCCGGCTTCGCCGAGGCCGATCAGTTGTTTATCGATCCGGTCGAGTGCATCGACTGCGACGCGTGCGTGCCGGCCTGCCCGGTTTCGGCAATCTTCGCGCAAGACGATTTGCCCGAAAAATGGGCTTCGTTTGCCGAAAAAAACGCCAAGCATTACGAGTAATTCCAGGCGAAATTTTTCGTTCGGAGCGACGCGCGTCCTGCTGGAAGCGGGGTGCGCGTTCGCGCTTGCGCGCCGAAGGCCTCGCCGCGATCTACTCCGGCAGCTCCATTCCGGCGTCGCGTGCGGCGATCCGGTCAAAAGTAAGAACGCGATCACAGCCGGCGTCGCGTGCCGAAGCGACAATCAGGCAATCGGCAAAATCGGCCTTGCCGGCGCGATAAAGATTTAGAGCTTCATGCACGGTATCGATCCGCTCCACGACGATTTCCGGCCGGTCCAAGAGATCGTCAAGAATACGCACCATTTCATGCTGGCCGATCCGATAGATTCGGGTGAGTACCCAAACAAATTCCAGCAGGGTAACCATGCCTATCCACGCAGGTTTGGCAACGGAAAGCGAGCGCATCAACTCGTCGGTTTGTTCGCATTGCCGGGGATTATCCTGGGTAAAGAAGCGAACAAGAATGTTGGTGTCGAAGCCGATCATGCCGTCTCATTGTCCGTTTTGCCGGCGGGCTTTTCTGCCTGTTCTCCAACGCTTTTGACGTAGCTTTCAACGGCTGCCTCGGCGATGCCTTCGTTCATCTCTTCGATGGATACTGGATGGTCAAGCCTGGGTACACAGCCTCGCAGATCCCAAATCGAACCGCTACGGGGGCGAAAGATATATTCGCCTTTTTCGCCTTCAAAGAAAAGCACTTGAACTCCGGCTTTGAGCCCAAGCGATTTGCGCACCTCGGCCGGAATCGTGATCTGGCCTTTGGATGTGACCGTGGCTGTCGGCATGTTCTTCTCCTTACTCTATCTATTATGCCTTACTTGTTGATTGACATGCTTACTGTTTATAGATTTCCTTACGATAGATATAGCTGTTTTTCCCATTGGCACCGATGCGGACTCGACCCTATCCGCCGTCGAGCGAAGATAATATCCGCATGGCCGTTCTCAGCTCCGAAGCCGTGATTTTGCGCACCTGGCCGGTGCGCGAGGCCGATCTGGTCGTCAGCTTTTTTACGCGCGACTATGGGCGGCTGCACGGCATTGCCAAATCGGCGCTCAAAAGCCGTAAACGCTTTGGCGGCGCGCTGGAGCCGATGACGCTGGCGCGAGCCTGGTTTGCCGAGCGGCCGCGTCAGGAACTGGTCCGGCTCGACCAGCTTGAAATTATCCGTTCACCGCTCTCGGCTCCGGTCGACCTGTTGCGGATGACCGCGCTGAGCTTTTATACCGAGCTGCTTGACGAGTCGCTGCCTGAACGCGATCCGCAAGACGCCATTTATCGCCTGGTTGTTTCGGTTCTCGAAGAGACGACGGCCGCCCGCGCCGAGGCCGGCGAGCTACAGTCGACCGGAACCCAATCCGCCGGAGTATGGATGCCGCTGACCTATTTTTCGCTGTGGATGACGCGGTTGATGGGGCTGCTGCCGGATCTGGCGCACTGCATTGTGTGCGGCGAGGCATTGCATGCGACAGAGGTTTTTTACTCGAGCTACGCCGACGGTTTTTTTTGCCCGCTGCATCGCGGCGGTACGACGGCACAGCTCGAGGCCGATTCCTGGCAACTGGCGCAACGGATGCTGCGCAATCCGGTGGCGATTTTTGCCGCAGAGGCTTGGCCGCGACGCCGAGGGCACGATTTAAGGCGCTTCGTCCTTCAGGCTCTCGAACGGCATTTGGAGCGTAAGCTGCACTCTGCCGAGGCGCTTGCACGGCTGGGCGGGTAAGTCTGTCCCCTCGACGCTGTTCTTCTTTTGCCGCCGCAGGGTAGACTCTACCGCAGAGATTTCACTTCGGAGGCGTCATGCCCTGCAATCCGGAAGAACTAAAGCACGTATCCTTGTTCAAATTGCTCGACGAAGAAGAGCTGGCAGTGCTGGCTTCGCAAGTGGACCTTCAGTGCTTCGCCGCGCGGCAGCGGATTTTTAAAATCGGCGATCCTCCGACGAACGCCTATGTGCTGATGAGCGGCGCGGTGCGCGTGAGCACCTTCGACGAGGACCAGCAGGAGGTTGTTGTCGACGAACCGGCTCACGGCGGCGTCTTCGGCTTTGCCTCGATGCTGGACCAGACGCCGCACCAGACCAATGCGATGGCGGTGGAAGAGTCGGTTTGCCTGCAATTGGACCTGCACGACATTGAAGCGCTGCTGCAGCAAAAGCCGCAGGCGGGCCTGGACATGCTGGCCATGCAGGGAAGGCAGCTTCACGCTTCGCAGCGGTTGATTCAGGGGCGCGAAAACCGCAATCCGAACCAATTGATCGAGGAGGAATCCACCTTTGGCGAACGCATTGCCGACGAGGTGGCGCGCTTTGGCGGCTCGTGGCACTTTATCTTCATTTTTGCCGTGATTCTGGTGGTGTATACCTCGGTGAATCTGGCGCTGAAGGGGCGGAGTTGGGATCCGTACCCGTTTATTCTGCTCAATCTGTTTTTGTCGATGCTGGCCGCGATACAGGCGCCGGTCATCATGATGAGCCAGAATCGCCAGGACACGAAAGACCGCCTGCGGAGCGAGCTGGATTTCAACGTCAATCGGCGCTCCGAGTCGGAGATCGAAGGTATTTCGAACCGGATCTGCCTGCTTTTGGACAAGGTAGACGATTTGGAAGACATGCTGCGGGTAAAAGTGCCGGCGAAGGGAGCGGACGTGGCGAAGCCGTTGCCGGAGCAAGACGGATAATGATTTCGCGCTGGCTTTTTTCCAACAATCTCTAGCCATATCGCCGCGTCAAATCGGTACGGCGAATACGATTACAGGCTTGTCTTGTGTATCCAATATTTCAGAAATGGCATAAAATCCGACTATGCTGAATCCAAGACGCATGACGGCGATTATTGAGCGCGAAGACGACGGTTTTGTGGCGCTTTGTCCAGAGCTTGATATCGCCAGCCAAGGCGATTCGGTTGAAAAGGCGCGCGCCAATCTCGTCGAAGCCCTCCAGCTCTTCTTTGAAACGGCATCACCCTCCGAAGTTGCGCGCCGGTTACACGGCGAGGTCTTTGTCACGCAGGTAGAGGTGCCCGTTGGGTAAGCTGCGCGTGCTCTCTGGCGGAGAGATTTGCCAGATTCTCGCAAGGTACGGATTTGTTTCAGTCCGCCAACGCGGAAGCCATTGCATCATGCAGCTAAAAACCGAAGCAACCACGATTTCCGTCCCTGTCCCGCTTCACAGTCCTGTCCGCCGCGGCACGCTGCAGAGCATCATCCGCCAGTCGGGATTGCCCAAATCGATCTTCGAGCAAGAGTAGCTCTCCTTTCATTCGGCATTCTGTTGCCCGCTGTTTCCCACCATTCGAGTAGCAAGCGAGCTAAAAACCGATCTCTGCCGCTCGGCTGGTAAAATTGACTATTTAGTGCCAACAAGAATGCGAGAATTGCCTGTGTCTTCTACTCAACTAAAGCCCACCTCGCTCACCTTTCAGGAGCTTTTGTTCCGTTTGCAGGGCTTCTGGGCTGAGCGCGGCTGCATTTTGCAGCAACCATTTGACGTGGAGGTCGGTGCCGGGACCATGGCGCCGGAGACCTTTTTGCGCGTGCTGGGCCCTAAGCCCTACCGCGTGGGTTACGCGCAGCCTTCGCGGCGTCCGGCCGACGGGCGCTACGGCGAAAACCCCAACCGGCTCTTTCGCCACACGCAGTTTCAACTGATTCTGAAGCCGCCGCCGGTGAACGTCCAGGAACTTTATCTGGAATCGCTCGAAGCCATCGGCATCGACCTCAGCAAACACGACCTCAAGTTTGAAGAGGACAACTGGGAAGGCCCGACGGTGGGCGCATGGGGCGTGGGCTGGCAGGTGATGATGGACGGCATGGAGATTACCCAGTTCACATACTTCCAGCAATGCGGCGGACTCGATCTCGACCCGATCTGCTCGGAGCTGACCTACGGGCTGGAGCGGCTGGCCGCTTTCATGCAAGATGTGGATTCGGTTTACGACGTGGTCTGGTCGCGCGATCCCGAGACCGGCGCGGAGGTCACTTACGGCGACGTGCGGCTGGCCGAGGAGCTGCAATATTCGGTCTACAACTTTGAAGAGGCCGATGTGGCGCGGCTTTGGGAGCACTTTAACAGCTACGAGGCCGAGGCGCAGGCGCTGATTGCCCGCGGAAATGCGCTTCTGGCTGACGAGAAAGCTACCGCCAAAGAAAAGCAGCGCTTCCCGCTGATTTCGACCTACGAGCTGGCGCTCAAATGCTCGAATCTCTTCAACGTGCTCGACGCGCGCGGAGCCATCAGCGTGACCGAGCGGGTGGGGATGATTGCTCGCATTCGCAATTTGTCTGTCGGCGCGGCGAAGGTTTACGCGGGGCAGCAGACGGCGGCTTCTAGCTCCTAGCTTGTCGTGATGATGCTGGCTTTTGATGGAAAAACGCCGCAGTTTGAACCTGGATGAATTTGGCTCCGTGATGCACGGAAACAGCTAAGAGCTGGAAAGAAACGACCGTATGGCAGACTTTTTATTCGAACTCGGGATGGACGAAGTTCCGGCCCGCATGATTGCTCAGGCGGAGGCCGAACTCGGCCGCCGCGTCACCGATCTGCTCACCCGCGAGCGGCTGCTGGCCGCCGATGCCAAGGTTGTTACTTACTCGACGCCGCGCCGGCTGGCCGTTTTGGCCACGGGAGTTTTGGCCAAGCAGGCCGATGCCGAAGAGAAGATGACCGGCCCTTCGTGGAAGATCGCCTTCAAGGATGGCGTGCCGAGCCCGGCCGCCAACGCCTTCGCGAAGAAAGCCGGCGTGGGCATCAACGAGCTGCATAAAGTTACGCTGCCCAAGGGCGAGTATGTGGGCGCGACGGTGAAGCGTCCGGGACGTACCGCCGATGAGATTTTGGTCGCCGAGCTGCCCAGGGAAGTGCTCTCGATTTACTGGGCTAAAAACATGTACTGGCGCGCGGGCAAGCCGGAGCGCTTTGTCCGGCCCATTCGCTGGGTCGTCGCACTGCTTGATTCGACAGTTGTGCCGCTCGAGATCGCGGGCATTGCCGCCGGCAACAAGAGCCGCGGCCATCGCATTTTGCATGGCGGCCAACCGGTCACGATCGCCAAGGCCACCGACTATGCCGAAGCGCTGCGCGCCGCCAAAGTCGTCGTCAACGCCGATGAGCGCCGCAAGCTGATCGTTAAATCTCTCGACGCGGCCACCGCTAAAGTTGCCGGCGCGCGCTGGCGCAAAGATGACGCGCTGCTTGAAACCGTTGTGCATTTGACCGAGTGGCCCACGGTGCTGCTGGGCGACTTTGAGCCCGAGTATCTTGAGCTGCCCGAAGAAGTTTTGGTCACGGTGATGCGCGACCACCAGAAATACTTTGCCGTTGAAGACGCGAAGGGCAAGCTGGCGCCGCACTTTCTTACGGTGCTGAACATTCAGGTGGACGAAGAAGGCGCGGATACCATTCGCCACGGCAATCAAAAAGTGTTGCGGGCACGCTTCAAGGACGCGCGATTCTTCTGGGATGTGGATCAGAAAACGCCGCTAGCGAGCCGCGTGGAGAGTTTGAAAAAAGTCACATTCTTCCGTCCGCAGGCGCAGAAGGGCGAAGCCTGGAGCTACGCCTGGAAGACCGACGAAAATCTGCATGTGACGCGCGCGCTGGCCATCAAGGTCAAGACTGCCGGGGTCGCTTTCGACGAAGCCGCGTTGCTGAGGGCCGTTGAGCTGGCCAAGACCGATCTGACTACGGAATTGGTTAAGGAATTTACCGAGCTGCAGGGCGTCATCGGCGGGCTGTACGCCAAGGCGCAAGGGCTTGGCGATAAAACCGCGCAAGCGATTTATAGCCAGTACACGCCGGCCTCGATTGAAGACGCGATTCCCGCGACGGTGGAGGGCCAACTGCTCGGGCTGGCCGACCGCGTTCAAACGATTGTGGCGCTCTTCGGCATCGGCATGGCGCCGACGGGCTCGAAAGATCCCTTTGCGCTGCGCCGCGCGGCGAATTCGATCGTGAAGATTTTGGCCGAGAGCGAACTTCCGCTCACGCTGAATGAGCTTCTCGAAGCCTCCGGCACTGAAGCGGTAAATAAGGAGCAGGTTGCGGCCTTTCTCCGCGAGCGGCTGAACTTTTATTTGAAGGATGTGCGCGGCTTTGCCTACGACGTGGTGAACGCCGTTGTGGCCGCCGATGCAGACGATGTGCGCGACGCGATTGCCCGCGCCGAGGCGCTGACCAATGTGCGCGGCTCGGAGGATTTTGCAGCGGTTTCGGTCGCCTTCAAGCGCATCAAAAATATTCTGCGGCAGGCCAAAGAGAAGGGCTTCGCGCTGGGCTCGCCTAAAAGCGTGAAACTGGCCGACGAAGCGCAGCAGTTGGCCGATGCGGCATCGTTGCTGGCGCCGCGCGTGGCCAAACTTCGCGATCAGCGGACCTATGCGGCGGCGCTGGCGTTGATTGCCACGCTGCGGCCTACGGTGGATGCCTTCTTCGACAAGGTGATGGTGCTCGATCCCGACGAAAAGATTCGCGGCGCGCATCTGGGGCTGATCGACGAGGTGCTGCGCAGCTTTTCGACGATTGCCGATTTTTCGGAGATCGTGACCGGCTGATTTCGAATCTGGATGGTTCGAAATGATGCGGACAGAGACCAGAGCGTTTTCAGAAATGGTAGCGGGAAACGAAGCTGCCTTCAGGGGCTAAACTCGCCGCGGCGAGCGGAAAAACTCTGAATTTTGGACCAGGGGGAGAAAAACGTCCCTCGGGGCCTAAAGGCCACGTTGATTTGATTGGGTTTAAGGCACGGCTGAAGCCGTGCCCCTTCAAAACCACTCTGCAGCAACAGAAAAAATGCTTTAATCGCTTTGTGCTGGCTCGGTTAGTTTATCGAACCGTTGTCGCAGTTCGGCTACTTCCGCCTGTAGTTCGGCGACGCTGGTTTCCAGCCGTTCGATGCGTTCGTCCGACGGGCCTGCCGCCGGCTGAGGCGCCATTGCCGGCGCGGCCGCAATCGCTTCTACCGGGCCCGAGAGCAGATGCGCGTAGCGCGGCTCCTTGGTTCCGGGCTGGCGCGGCAGCACGACGGCCAGCGGCGGCTGGCGTTCGAAGAGCTTTTGCAATCCGGCTGACACGTCGGCAATCTCGCCAAAGTGATAAATGCGCTCGGTGCGCCCGCGCAATTCGCCGACCGTCTGCGGCCCGCGCAGCAACAGAACGCAGAGCAGCGCCGTTTCAGCGCGGCTGAAGTTGAAGGCCTCGCCCAGCCGGTGCTCGTATTTGGCCACGCGCCCTTCGGCCGCGCGCGCCAGCTCCGCCAGTCCCAACTCCTCTAACCTGCCGAGGGCCTGGCGCACTTCTTCTTCGCCGAGGGCCATCACCGGCTCGCGGTTCGAGCGCTGATTGCAGGCGTTTGCCAGCGCATTCAGCGAGAGCGGATAGTACTCCGGCGTGGTCGCCTCTTTTTCCATCAGCGAGCCGAGAACCCGCGCCTCGGCGGCGGTTAAAACAATCTCGTCGGTGGGCATGTTTTTATTGTGCACTGGCGCGCCGCAGCGACGGAGCGGGCGCCCCCAAAAAATCAAATGGAAATGAAGCGCGCGCCGGGTGAAGATTTCCTAGAGCAAATCGCCTGATGGTATAGAGGAAAAAATCATTCCTCAGGGGCTAAAGCCCGCGATTTATGGGCATTTTCTGCGGCACGACTCAAGTCGTGCCCTGACACTTTTTGCTGCTCCGGCGGCGTTTTTCCGCTGGCCGCGGCTAGTAAAGCCGTGCCCCTTCAAAGCCTCTCTACACCGACAAGAAATTTTCTCTATCGCCGGAGAAAGCGGCAAAAATCTTTTACGGCTTCGTCGCGCTTTGGGGGCCGAGCAGCAGTTGCAAGCCCACGTAGGCAATCCAGCTTGGCTCGCCGTTGCTTCGCGTCACATGCTGAATTGCCCGCCCGCCCATGAAGAGCAGGCGCATCCGGCTGGCGCGGTCCAGCGTCTGCCGTCCTCCGAGGTCGAATGTGAACGCGCGCTGCTTGGCCGCGTTATCGATGCGGTTGGCGTCTTGCAGGTCGTACAGTTCGGCGTAAAGCTCCGTACGGTCGTTGAACTCGTGGCCGGCGATCAACCCCCGTCCCCAACGGCTGGGCGTTAGCCGGTTGCCGAACCAACGGCCCACCTCGCCATTCAGCTCGACCGGCCCCGCGCGGGCCGTAAACTCCGCGGGCAGGTAATATTGCGGCCCGTTTTCTACGATGCCGCGGCGTACTGAGGCTGTGGGATTGTTGATGCTGGCTTGCGGATAGGTTCCCAGCGAAAAAATCATGTTTTCGTCGCTTTTGGGCTCGCCCGCGTGGTGGCGTTCGTAATAGCGCCATTTCATGCCGACCAGCGACTCGCCCAATCCCACCGCCGTCGCGTTCCGGCTGTCGGTGGCCACCGCCAGCGACAATTCATACTTGAGCTGAAGGCGCTCGCCCCAGCCGTAGTTCATGTCCACGTCGGGCATCTGGTAGGAGGATTGGCCGGGATTGTGGCTTGCCGTCCAGCCAAGGTTGATCTCCCAATGCCGGTCGCCCGGCGTGCCGGGGTCGTCGGTAATAAATGGCGGCCCACCCTGCGCGTGCGCCAACGCCATTCCGGCCAGCGGCAAAATCAGCCGCAAAAGGCCAAAAAGCGCCTGCGCCGGGGAGACGGATTGAGCCGGTTTTCGGGGCATCGTTTTAACCGGGGTCGGTTCTAACCTCAAGGTAACATTCCCGGTTCCGCTCCAAAGCCCTCTATTTTTCTTCTGTGTTTTTTGCACTTCTCTGCGATACTTAGTTTGTATGCCAATTGAAGACCTGCAAAGCGCTGCTCAGATGATCGCCGGTTTTCTCAACCACCTTAACAAGCTGGGTGGATTGCGCCTAAAATACCGCATTACGGCGGGCGATGGAGCGCGTGATCCCGAAGGCATTGAATCCCGCCAAATCTATGTCGAGCTGGCCGGACCCGATGTCCCGCTTGTTGTTCAGCACAACGGCGAACTGCTGCTCGCATTGGAAACTCTAAGCGCGCAGATACTCCACCTCGAACACCACGAGTACAACCTCGTCAGCTTCGACGCCGCCAACTTTAAGGCCCTTCGCGCCCAGGAATTGCGTATGGCCGCCGAAGCCGCGGCTGAAAAGGTTCGCCAGACCGGCATGCCTTACAGCTTTCCGCCCATGAACAGCCGCGAGCGACGCCAGATGCATCTCGTTTGCCGTTCGCTCGAGGGCGTTGAAACCGCCAGCGTCGGCGAAGGCCAGGACCGATTCCTCGTCGTCTATCCCGAGGGAAAAACCGACCTGCCCGTCAAGCCTCAGCTTCGCCCGCATGGCTACGGCCGCCGGTAGAGCCTATTCGCAGTTGCTGTAAAGTGCGAAGCTTTTTCCAGCCCACCTTAGCCGTCCGCTTCGGCGGACGGTGAAGGTGGGGCACCCAGGAGAGCTTTTCATCATGGGTGTATCGGGGTATTAGAGCATTTTTACCAATTCTGTAGAGTGCCGAATGGTGCTGAAGGTTGCCGCTCACTGATGTTCGCGTCAACTCGGCGATCCTGAGTCCTATACACCAATGGTAAAAATGCTCTAATTGACTCCTACCCCACCCTAGCCGCAAAGAGCGCGGCTAGAATGGGGCACCCGTATTTCCACTACACCATCGATACCCGCCGGTGAAAATGCACTGGAACGGGGGGAAAGCAAGAACGTAGCGCTGGCCCGCAAGCAGCCGTCTGGCGCAATGCGGTAGCATCGTGAATGGAAGCTACCCAAAAAATGCCTGATACAAAGACCTCTGCTACGCAATCTCCCCGTGTCCGTTTCGCCCCTTCGCCTACCGGTTATCTGCATGTAGGCGGAGCGCGCACAGCCCTCTTTAACTGGCTTTTTGCCCGCCACACCGGCGGAACATTCATCCTGCGCATTGAAGATACCGACTTTGAACGCTCCAGCGAAGAGATGGTCAGCGGCATTCTCGACAGCATGAAGTGGCTCGGCCTGGACTGGGACGAGGGGCCCTTCTATCAGTCCAAACGCCTCGACCTCTACAAGGCCGCCGCGGCAAAAATCGCCGCCACCGGCCATGCCTATCACTGCTTCTGCACCAAAGAAGAGCTCGAACAGCGCCGCAAAGAGGCCGCCGCTGCCGGCCGGCCGCCCATGTACGACCGCCGCTGCCGCGCTATTCCTCCCGATGTCGCCAAGGCCCGCATTGCCGCCGGCGAGCAGGCCGCGCTGCGCTTCGCCGTGCCTGAAAGCGGCTCGATCAGCTTTAACGACGCGGTCTTCGGCAAAGTCGAATTCGCCTACTCGGAAATCGAGGACTTCGTACTGCTGCGCTCCGACGGCATTCCCACTTACCACTTGAGCGTCGTCGCCGACGACATCGACATGCGGCTCACCCACATCATTCGCGGTGCCGACCACATCTCGAATACACCCAAGCAGATCATGCTCTATCAGGCGCTCGGCGCGCCGCTCCCGATCTTCGCGCACGTGCCGCTGATTCTCGGACCGGACAAAACGCGGCTCTCAAAGCGCCACGGCGCAACCAGCGTTACCGCCTACAAGCAGATGGGCATCGTGCCGGAGGCCTTCCGAAACTTTTTAGCGCTGCTCGGTTGGACCCCCGGTTCGGTTAAGGACGTTCACGGCAGGGACCGCGAAATTTTTTCGTCGGAAGAGCTCATCAAGCTCTTCAGCCTCGAAGGTATTTCAAAATCCAACGCCGTTTTCGACAACGACAAGCTGGCCTGGTTCAATACCGAGTACATTCGCGCTTATCCGGCCGCGCGGCTTCGTCCGCTGATCGACGAGGAGTGGCGCGAGGCCGGCGTAAAACCCACGCGTACAGAAGAGGAAATTGCAGCGGCCATTGAGCTGGTTAAGCCTCGCGCCCGCAGCCTCAAGGATTTTTCAACTTCTTTCCGCGCCTTCTTCACCGACGAGTTCGAAATCGATCCTGCCGCCGCCGCCAAGTTCCTCAAGGATCAGGTTCCGGCGCTGCTGGTCGAGCTGGGCTCCCGCTACGAGGCCGCAGCGGAGTTCACCGAGGCCTCGACCGAAGCGCTGCTGCGCGGCTTTGCCGCCGAGAAGGAGATCAAGGCCGGCGCGCTGATTAACGGCTCGCGCGTGGCCCTCACCGGCCAGGCCGTTGCTCCATCGCTTTTTGTTGTGATGATGGCTCTGGGCAAGGATCGCGTCGTCGCGCGGCTGAAAAACGTCACCGCCGGACGTTAGTCTCGTGACCAGATGATTTCGATGCTTAGCGTTGTGGTTCCCCGGTCTCAAAATCGAGACCGGGGGCACCCTCGATGGCACAAATTTAAGCGGTCATGGAGCTAGCTGATAGCTGCTTTATAGGCTGCGGAAAAAGCGAAATTGGCGGAGGAACGGGCGAAAGACCTCCCGCAGGACCTGAAGGCCACGTAGATTTTGCGTCAATTACGGCACGAGTAAACTCGTGCCCTGACACTTCTTGCAATGCCCAACGAGTTTTTCAGTAAGCTGTTTAGCTGTCGCTCAGTCAGCGCTTGCTCACATTCGCATTTGCTACGTTCTAAGCATCGAGCTGGAAGCTGAAAGCTAATAGCTAGAAGCTGCCTTCTTACTTTCCGATTACGTCGATCGCCACGGGAATCGTTTTGGGCGGCATGCACTGGTTCTGGTTGCAGGCCTGGAAGCGCAGCTTGCCCTCAACCAGGTGATTGCCGCGCGCGGCCGTGATGCGCGCCTGAATGACGAACTCGCCGACATAGACGCTGACTTTGGTTGCAGGATCGGCGGGCAGCGTCGTCAGCGTTCCGGCCGGGTAGCTGGCGCTGTCGAGATGCACGCCCGCGCCTTCGGGAATCGAAAAGTTCGTGGGAATCAGAAACTCGTCGCTGGGCGTGTGCGAGTTGATGTGCAGCCCTTGCGCCACGCGGAAGTGCAGCGCCACGGCCGTCGGCTTGCCGGCCGGCAGGTTTACCTGCTCGGGAAACAGATAAGTAACCGGCGCGTTTTTGAGCGCCGAAAGCGTCTTCGCTCCCGGTGCGGCGTTCTGCGCCGTAAGAAGCGGTGCGACAAAGCCAATTACTGCGATTGCAATCAAGAGCCGCGTTGCCGTTCGATTCATCCGATCCATCCTTGGTAAAAATCTTTTGCGGAAGCCGTAGTCCCTCACTCGATTATGCGGCAACCGGCGCGGCCTTTCTAGTTCCGCTAACGCCGCTTACTCCGACAGCTTCGCCGCTTACTTGCTCAGCGCCTTGCGAATATTGCTTTCGATCTCGTCTTTGCCGGCTCCGGCATCTTCTGAAAGCAGCCCCACCTGCGCGGCGACGATCGTTCCCTTGCGATTGACGAAAAACGACGCGGGCAGATCGTCAAGGCCGCCATAGCTTCTGCTGATCGAGTCGCCGTCAATCAGCACCGGATAGGGGATTCGCATCCGCTCGGCGAATTTAGCGACAGCGGTTTTGTAACGGGTGTGCGCGGCCATTTCGTTTGCCGCCGGCTCGTCGCCCTCGGCGTTTACGGCCAACACTTCGAGGCCCTGGGGCGCGTATTTTTGGCGCAACTCGATGAGCCACGGTGTTTCAATTTTGCACGGGCCGCACCAAGTAGCCCAAAAGTTGATGACCAGCGGCCGGCCACGATAGTTGGCCAGCGAAATTTTGTTGCCGTGCAGATCTTCGAGCGTGAAGGCCGGCGCGGGCTTGCCGATGAGCGCTGAGGCGAATTGCGGCGCGGCGGCCTCGGGCGCGGCTTCGCTCTGCATAAGCCCGGCCAGCGTGCGTTCTGCGGCCTGGCGGCGGAGCTTCCAATTGAGCCAGCCTGCGCAGGCAAAAATCGCCAGAATCAAAACCACGGCCGAAAGCACCAGCGCATTGCGCCGTACGGGGAAACGAAGCATAGAACTATTGTAGGGACTAGGGACGAGCCAGCAACTGTCAGCTGTCAGCTCTCAGCTCTCAGCCGTCAGCTTGTTGGGGAGGTCCGAAGCTGTTTTTGAAATCGAGACAGGGAACAACAAGCAGGGAACAGGGAACAGATTCAGACTTAAACAAAAGCTTCGTTTTCAGTCCACAAGCTGAAGGCTGACAACTGAAAGCTGATAGCTGTTTTTGTTACCATCGGAGCCAATGACCAAGCCCGATTCAAATATGCACGAGATGCAACCGGCCGAGCTGGTGCGCACCGAGGCCGCGGCGCTGGAATTGCTCGCCAGCCGCCTGGATGGCGCGATGGCCGAACCCTTTGCGCGCGCCGTCGAGATGATTTTGCGCTGCGGCGAACAGAGCGGCCGCGTGGTGGTTACCGGCATGGGCAAAAGCGGCATCGTGGCGCAGAAGATCGCTGCCACGCTCAGTTCCACCGGCTCGCCGGCCCTATTTCTGCATCCGGCCGAGGCGGTGCATGGCGACCTGGGCGTGCTGATGGCCGGCGACGTGGTGATCGCGCTTTCGGCCTCGGGCGAAACCGAAGAGATTCTGCGGCTGTTGGTACACCTTAAACGCAAGGGCGACGCGCTCATTAGCCTCTGCTGCAATTTGCAATCGACGCTGGCGCAGTCGAGCGACGTGGCTCTGGATTGCTCGGTCGAGCGCGAGGCCGGAGGGCTGAATCTTGCGCCTACGGCTTCGACGACGGCAATGCTGGCGCTGGGCGATGCGCTGGCCATCGCCGTCAGTCAGCGCAAGGGCTTCCGCGCCGAAGATTTCGCCGAACTGCACCCTGGCGGCAAGCTGGGCAAGCGTCTGGCCAAGGTTTCGGAGTTGATGCACTCGGGCGCGGCGGTGCCCGTGGTCTCTCCCGCGACGGCGATGACCGATGTGATCTACGAGATGTCGTCGAAAAAGTTGGGCATCACGACGGTGCAGCAGGAGGGCCAGTTGCGCGGCGTTATCTCCGATGGCGATTTGCGGCGCTTGCTTGAGCGCGAGGGTGGCGCGGCATTAAGCAAAACCGCGGGCGAGGCCATGAATCCGCATCCCAAGACGATCGCCGCCAATGAACTGGCCGCCAAAGCGCTGGCGATTCTTGAAGAGCGCAAGATCACTTCGCTGGTGGTTGTCGACGCGGAGCAAAAGGTCGAAGGCGTGCTGCACCTGCACGATCTGTGGGGCGTGGAGATGATTTAATCGTAGGCCGACCTGCGGCTGCTCGAACTGCGACATTATCTCCTCGGACCGCGCAAACATTTAGAATAGAAAGTGCTGCAATTTGCACATGCGTCCGCTTGATGCGGGCGGGAAGGTTTGCGCGTTTTTATGCATCGTTGGTCGAAACTGTTTATTCCCACACTGCGCGAGGCCCCGGCGGATGCCGAGGTGGCCAGCCACAAGTTCCTCGTTCGCGCCGGATACATCCGCCAATTGGGCGCCGGCATCTATAACTATCTCTTCCTGGGCCAGCGGTCGGTTCAAAAGATCATCGGCATTGTGCGCGAAGAGATGGACCAGATCGGCCAGGAATTTTACCTGCCCGGCATTTTGCCCAAGGAGCCGTGGGTCGAAAGCGGCCGCTGGACGGGCATGGGCGACAACATGTTTCGCTTTAAAGATCGCAAGGGCACCGAGATGTGCCTCGGCATGACGCACGAAGAGATCATGACCACGATCGCGCGCAACGAGCTGCGCAGCTACAAGCAGTTGCCGCAGATCTGGTACCAGATTCAGACCAAGTTCCGCGACGAGCCGCGGCCCAAGTCGGGGCTGCTGCGCGTGCGCCAGTTCACGATGAAGGACTCGTATTCCTTCGACATCGATCGCGCGGGGCTGGACAAAAGTTTCGAATTGCACGACCGGATTTATCGCAAGATTTTTTCGCTTTGCGGATTGAAGTTTGTCGCCGTCGAGGCCGATTCCGGCGCGATGGGCGGTTCGCAGTCGCAGGAGTTCATGGTCTATACCGACGCGGGCGAAGATCTGATCGCAAGCTGTCCGGTTTGCGGCTATGCGGCGAATACGGAAAAGGCGACCTCGATTCTGGAGCCGGTAAAAGATCTGGAGCCGACTGGAGACGGAAAGCCGGAGCTGATTTCGACGCCTGGAATGGGCGCGATTGCCGACATTTCGGCATTTTTGAAAATGTCGCCGGCCAACGACATCAAGTGCGTGGCTTACATGGCGCTGGTGCGCGACGGCAAGCAGGCCGGCGACGTGACTGGCGACTGGCGGCCGGTGGTCACGTTTTTGCGCGGCGACCATCAGGTGAACGAGACCAAGCTGCTGGGGTTGCTGACGAAAAATTTGCCGGCCGAGGCCAAAGACGCAATCGTCAGCGAGCTGCGCCCGATGGTTGCCGAGGAGCTTGAACAATACTTCCACGGACCAGCGGGATTTTTAGGCCCCGTTGGGCTCGACGTTTCGCAAAAGCCGCTCGAAGGATTGACGGTGGTCGTCGATAAGGCTCTGGAAGGTCGCAAGAACATGGTCTGCGGGGCGAACAAGCTCGACTACCACCTGCGCAACGTGACGCCGGGCGTGAATTTCAAATGGACGCTGCTTGCCGAAATTCGCACCGTGAACGAAGGCGAAGGTTGCCCAGGAAAATATCATCCGCTTCCCGGCGATGAGAATAAGGTACTTTTCCCTTATCGCCCCGATGGAACTTGTACTGGCAAGCTGGTGGTTGGCAAGGCCGTCGAGATCGGCCACATTTTCAAGCTCGGCTACAAGTACACAGAGTCGATGGGCGCGCGCGTACTCGACGTGAACGGCAAGGAAGTGACGCCGATCATGGGCAGCTACGGCATCGGCATCGAGCGGATTTTGACCGCGGCGGTGGAACAGTCGAATGACGAAAACGGATTCTGGCTGCCGGCCTCGATCGCGCCTTTCGCCGTGGTGGTGACGGTGACCAGCATGCGCGATGAAGCGCTGTGCACGGCGGGCGAAAAGCTGGCGGCGGAGTTGGAAGCGGCCGGGCTCGATGTGCTGCTTGACGATCGCGCCGATCGCGCCGGCGTAAAGTTCAAGGACGCCGATCTGGTAGGAATTCCCTACCGGGTGAATGTGGGCAAAAAAGCCGCTTCTGGATTGGTGGAGGTGGTGACGCGCGCAACCGGAATCAGCGCCGATGTGGCGATAGGCGAGGCGGCCGATTGGGTGAAGAAGCGGGTAGAGGAAGAGCGGCTGTTGACTGCCAGCGTTTAGGGCAACGCTTCTATCGGCGTAGAGTGGGTTTGAAAGAGCACGGCTAAACTTGCCGCGGCGAGCTGAAAAAAGCGAAATCGATGGCAAGATGAGCGAAAACGTCCTTCGGGGCCTAAAGGCCGAGCTTATTTTATGAGGTTTAACGTACGGGCTAAAGCCCGTACCCTTTAAAACACGAATTTTTCAGCAAGCCGCGGCGAGTTTAGCCGTGCGATTCATTTGCTGAAATGAAGAGCCGATTTTTTCGGCGTAAACGGACTAGCAGCTAGAAGCTAGCGGCTAGTACCGTGACCGGATGATTTCGATCCTTTGCGTTGTGGTTCCCCGGTCTCAAAATCGAGACCGAGGGCACCCTTGATGGAACAAGTTCAAGCTGTCACGGACCTAGGAGCTAAAAAGATGGCGATCAAAATCAAATTCGCAAAGCCGGCGTGGAGGCTTCAAGCGAAGTCGCCGCTGGTGCTTATTACGCTGGGCGTCTGCGGAACCTTTGCCCTGATCTTTTTCTCCGTCTTCATGTTTTATTACTTCAAGTACCGCGGGGTAGTTGACGAGCGGCTGCAGCAGCCCTTGTTTGCCGATACGGCGAAGATTTACGCCGCGCCGCGCGAGGTGCGCCCCGGCCAAAAGCTAAACGTGACGGCTATCGCCAACGAACTGCGCTCGGCCGGATACACGAGCGATAGCTCGGGGCAGGCTTCGCAACTGGGCACTTACAGCGAGGGCGGACTGTCGATCACGGTGCGGCCCGGCGCGCAGTCTTATCACGCGCCCGACAGCGCGACGATTCGCACCAACGGCAGCGCGGTCACCTCAATTACAGACTCGCGCGGCCAATCGCTATCAAGTTACGAGCTGGAACCGCTGCTGATTACCGGGCTTAGCGACGACGCCAAGCGCAGCAAGCGCCGGCTGCTTACCTACGGCGAAATTCCGCAGAATATGGTGCAGGCGGTGGTCTCCATCGAGGACCGGCGTTTCTTCGAGCATCGCGGCGTGAACTTTACGCGGTTGATTTCGGCCGGCATTCAGGATGTTTTCAGCGGCCACAAAAAGCAGGGCGGCTCAACGCTGACCATGCAGCTTTCGCGCGGATTTTTTCTTTCGCCGGAAAAAACCTGGCGGCGCAAGATGGCCGAAATCGCCATTACCATCCAACTTGAACACCGCTTTACCAAGCAGCAGATCTTCGAGATGTACGCCAACGAGATCAACCTCGGCCAGCGTGGCAGCTTTTCGATCGACGGATTCGGCGAGGCCTCGCAGGCTTATTTCGGCAAAGACGTGCAGCAGCTAAGTCTGTCGCAGTGCGCGCTGCTGGCGGGCATGATTCAGAGTCCGAACTGGCTCAATCCCTTCCGCCATCCCGATCGCGCGCTCGAGCGGCGCAACATGGTGCTGGACTCGATGGTCGAGACGGGCGCGGTGAGCAAGGGCGAAGCGGAAATGGCCAAGGCCGAACCGCTGCAGGTGATTCCCGGCAGCGTGGACGCCAGCGAAGCGCCGTACTTTGTCGATCTGGTGCACGAGCAGTTGACGCAGAGGCTGGGCGATCGCGACTTTAACCGCGAGGGGCTGCGCATCTACACCTCGCTCGATCCTGACTTGCAGCGGCTGGCCACCTCGGCGGTGAACTCGACCATGCACGTAGTCGACGAGCAGGTAGACAAGCTGCACGCGCAGGAAAAGAAGCAGGGCCAATCGTACATCTATCCGCAGGTGGCGCTGGTGGCGCTCAATCCACATACCGGCCAGGTGCTGGCGATGGTGGGCGGGCGCAGTTACGGAACCAGCCAGGTGAACCATGCCGTGGCGCATCGGCCGACGGGTTCGATCTTCAAGCCATTCGTCTATGCGGCGGCCTTCCAAACCGCGGTCGAAGGCACGATGCTGCCGGGACAATCGCATCTGTTTTCGCCGGTGACCATGCTGAACGGAGCCTCTGCTACTTATGGCGAAGGTACTTCTAACGAGTACAAACCGCACAATTTTGAGCACGAATCGTACGGCGATATTACCGCCCGTTATGCGCTGATGCAATCGGTCAATACGGCAACGATTAGTTTGGCCAGCATGGTCGGTTTCGACCGCGTGGCCTCGCTGGCGCGCGATGCCGGCATCAAAAACGCGCGTGGCACGCCTTCGGTGGCCATTGGCTCCTATGACGCTTCGCCGCTCGATATGGCTGGCGCTTACACGATCTTTTCCAACGGCGGCGTGCACTTGGACCCGTGGCTTTTGGCCAGCGTGCGCTCGTCTAACGGCGACATCGTCGCCGATTACTCGCCCAGTTCGCATCAGGTTCTCGATCCGCGGGTTGCTTATTTGACCACCAGCATGATGGAGGCCGCGATCAACGGCGGAACCGGCAGCGTGGTGCGGCGCATGGGCTTTACTTCGCCGGCGGCGGGTAAAACCGGTACCAGCCACGACGCATGGTTCGCCGGTTTCACCTCCAATTTGCTCTGCGTGGTTTGGGTCGGCAACGATGATTACACCGACGTGAAGATTGAGGGCGCGCACGCCGCGGCGCCAATTTGGGCGGCCTTTATGAAGCAGGCGGTGCTGCTGCCGCAATACTCCGACACCAATGGCTTTGCCGCACCCGATGGCGTGGAGATGGTTTCGCTCGACAGGGAGAGCAACCTGTTGGCCGACGAGGGCTGCCCGGAAACTTATACGGCGGCTTTCCTGGCCGGTACCGCGCCCACCGACAGTTGCAGCCACAGGGGCGGCCTGGGCGGGGACGACCACCGCAACATTCTCCAAAAGATTTTCGGGACGGGGAAGTAGCCGGGCGAAACTGGCTTCCATTTTACTTAAAGCCCCACGCTGTTGCGTGGGGCTTTTTATTTTATTGGCGCTAGAGCATTTTCATAAATGGTATAAGGGAACGCAGCTTCCCTCAGGGGCTAAAGCCCCCGATTCTATTGCTCTTTTCGGCACGACTCAAGTCGTGCCCTGACACTTTTTGCTGCTCCGGCGGCATTTTTCCGCTCGCCACGGTGAGTAAAGTCGTGTCCTTTCAAAGCTACTCTACAGCAACAGTGAAAATGCTCTAAAGCCTCACGCTGTTGCGTGGGCTTTTTATTGGTCTTTTATTCGTACGCGCTCGGCAGTGAAGTGCGTCGCAACTGCATGCCGAGCGGGCCGGAATGGAAGCTGGCTTCGATAAGAAAACGCGCCAGAAAATGCGCGGCGGCCGGCCGGCCGTTGATGGTGGTGATGAGTACGCCGCCGTGACTGTCGAAGCGCATCTGCTCCTGGCCGCGGGCGCGGAGAAAATGCGCGAGGCCCGCTGCGGCCTGCGCGCGCTCCGGCTCTTCATCGGGAAGAAAGACGAGCAGGTTGGGATTGCCCTGGCGACGCCAGAGGATCAGATGGCCGTTGCGCAAGATAACTTCGGCGTTGGCCGAGCGGGTGAGAATGCGCGGAGCCGATTCACGCCCCACGGACGAAGATCTGTCCATGTGGGCCCCTGATTCTGCGCCTTCCTCTGCGACGGGCAGCTCGGGCCAGCGCAGCGCCGAGCCGTAGGGATTGGCGGGGTCTGCGGCGGCTAGCAGCACGAACTCCGGCTCTTCGGGCTCGGCGCGCAACTGGCGCAGCAGATCGACGGCGGCCGGCAATGCGAATTGCGTTGCGCCCAGGCCGCCGACAAAGTAGCCGCGGCGAATTCGCCCGCTCTCTTCAAGGGCTTTGAGCACGTCGTAGACGGTGCTGAATCCACCAGGAATGTTTTCCGCGGCGACCTCTTCGCGCAGCAGAACGCCGTAGCGATTGAGCAGTTGCAGGGCCAGCGCATGGCTGCGCTCGGTGGCGGTGGGGCCGGAGTTTCCCTCGGGGGCTAAAGCCCCGCTTGATAAGGGCGCATTTTCGTACGGGCTAAAGCCCGTACCCTTCACGCCAAAGCCCGTACCCTTCACGCTAAAGCTCGTACTCTTCACGTTTGCAAAAGAAGAAAGCGGCAGTGCTGCCCAGCGGCCTTGCGCGGTGGGCGGCGTGGTGCGGCGCGAGCGGAAGACGACGCCGGTTTGGAAGCGGCGCGGCGTGCGCGAGCTTTCCGGCTTGGCGATGTAGGCGCGCAGGGCGTGCAACGAGTCGTTGGTGACCAGCCCGCGCCAGAGCAGGCTCCAGAGCGCGTCGATGGTTTCGCCCGGATAGCCGCCGCCGATGGCCTGATGCAGCGGCTCAAAGAAACTTGCGCCGGAGTGAGAGAGCGCGACAAGAAGTTTTTCTTCGCGCTCGCTGAGCGGCGCGGCGAGCGGGCGATTTTGCGTGAGCAGGGGAAGATGATCGGCGAGAAAGAGCGCGATGCGGCCGTCGCGTTCGCCGATGGGCTCGATGCCGGCCCAGACGACTTCGCCGGCGGCGATCAGCGCATCGAGCCCCGAAGGATCGTAGCCGGCGACGCGCGCGGGCAAAATCGCACTCTCAACGAGCGATGCGGGCAGAGGCGCGCCCTGTAAACTTTCGATGGCGTCGAGCAGCGCGTCGAGATGATGCGCGCTTTGCCCCGTCGAAGCCCAGTCGGAGGGAACGCCGCTCGCGCGACGCGGCGCGGCAATTCCCTGCCAGTGAGTGAGAAAGCGGGCCAGCGTCTGCGGCTCGACGGGCTCAACCTCGCGGCGGAGCTTGGCCAAGGATTTGCGGCGAATCTGCCGCAAAATTTCCGCGTCGCACCATTCGCGATGAACTCCGCCGGGCCGGAATCCGCCTTCAAGAATGCGGCCTTCGCGGGCAAGCTGATGGAGAATCTGTTCGACGGCGTCGGTCTCAAGAGCGAAGCGGGCGGCGGCTTCGCGCGGCGTAAAAGGGCCATGGGTGCGTGCGTAGCGGCGGAGCAACTCGAGGCGCGGATGCGCAACGGGCGCGAGAAAGGCCGCGGCCAGACCCGGCGGCAGCGCAATGCCGAGCCCGTCGCGGTAGCGGGCGGCGTCTTCGGCGGCGATGAAGCGCGTTTCGCCGGCGATGCGTAACTCGACGAGGCGGCGCGCGCCGACAAGATCGTCAAGCTGCGCGAGCAGCTCGGGCGCGGCGATGCGGCGAGCCAGCTCCGTACGCGAAAGGTCGCCCAATCGCAGGCAAAGATCATGCATTGCGTCGGCCGAGCGGGCGCGATAGTTTTCGGCCAGACACTGCGCGGTATTTTCGACTTCGGCAATGGCTTCGGGGTCAAGCAGCTCGCGAAGATCGGATTCGCCGAGCAGATCGCGCAACTGATCTTGATCGATGGTGAGGGCCTGGGCGCGTCGCTCGGCCAGCGGCGCGTCGCCGTCGTAAACGTAGTTGGCCACGTAGCTGAAGAGCAGCGATGCGGCAAAGGGCGAGGGCTTGCGCGTATCGACGACGTGAACGCGGAGCTTGCGCCCTTCCACCTCGCGAAGAATTTCAATCAGCGCGGGCATGTCGAAAACGTCGCGCAGGCACTCGCGATACGACTCGAGAATCAGCGGGAAAGAAGGATAGCGCGCGGCGATGCTCAACAGATCGGCGGAGCGTTTGCGCAGTTGCCAAAGCGGCGAGCGCTGGTCGGCGCGGCGGCGCGGCAAAAGCAGCGCGCGGCCGGCGGCCTCGCGAAAGCGGCCGGCAAAAAGCGCGGTTGAGCCAAGCTGGCGCAGCACAAGCTGCATGGCCTCGGCCGAGGCTACGCGAATCCAATCGGCGTCGGGCGGCGCGTCGGTGTCGGGAAAGCGCAAAACAAAGCCGTCGTCGGCCCAGAGGGGTTCAACCTCGGGGCCGCCAGCGGCGGCGATACGCGCGCTGATGGCCATTGCCCAGGGAATGTGGATGCGGCTGCCGAAGGGCGTGAGGACGCAGATGCGCCAGTCGCCGAGCTCGTCGCGGCAGCGCTCGACGACGATGGTGTGGTCGTCGGGAATCTGGCCGGTAGCCGAGGCCTGATCGGCGAGAAATTGCAGCAGATTTTCTGCCGCGCCGGGGTCGAGATCGTGCTCAGAAACCAGGCGCGTGAGCGCATCCTGACGCGGCAACGCGCGCAGCTCGCGGATCATCGCGCCGATGCGGCGGCCGAATTCAAGCGGACGGCCGGGGCCGTCGCCCTTCCAGAAAGGCATTTTGCCGGGCTCGCCGGGAGCGGGCTCGACGAGCACGCGGTCGTGAGTAATCTCGGTAATGCGCCAGGTGGAAGCGCCGAGGATGAAGGTGTCATTGGTGTGGGACTCGAAGACCATCTCTTCGTCGAGCTCGCCGACGCGCACCGGTTTGCCCTTGTTGGCGGCGAGAAAAACGCCGTAGAGGCCGCGGTCGGGAATGGTTCCGGCGTTGAGAATGGCCAGCAGCGCCGCGCCTTCGCGCGCCGTTACAAGGTTGCGGATACGGTCCCAGTTCAGGCGCGGACGCAGATCGGCGAACTCGTCTGACGGGTAGCGACCGCTGAGCAGATCGAGCACGCCCTCGAAGGCCGCCCGCGTGAGCGAACCGAAGGGCGCGGCGCGACGCACGAGATTGTAGAGAGCGTCGACGGAGAAAGCGGAGCTAGCGTTGTTAGCGGCGTTAGCGGAGCTAGCGAGTGGCGCGCCTTCGACGCTTGATTGCGCCTGCGAATTTTCGTCGAAGAGGCCGGGCGCAATCGCGGCGGCTTTTCTCTTCCCTGCGCCCTGTTCCCTACTCCCTGCTTTTGCGTTTCCTACGCGCGACGCGACGATGGCGACGATCTGCTGCGCGAGCACGTCGAGGGGATTGCGCGGGTAATGCGTGGACTCGATCTGCCCCTCGTGCATGGCGCGGGCGATGGCGGCGCAGGCGACCAGATCGGCGCGGAATTTGGGAAAGAGAATGCCCTCGCTGACGGCGTCGATGCGATGGCCGGCGCGGCCGATGCGCTGAATGCCGCTGGCGATCGATGGCGGCGACTCGATCTGAATGACCAGATCGACGGCTCCCATGTCGATGCCGAGTTCAAGCGTGGAGGTGGCGCAGAGGGCGCGAATCTTTCCGGCCTTGAGCTGTTCTTCGATGTCGGCGCGCTGCGCGGCGGCCAGCGAGCCGTGGTGGGCGCGGGCAATCGGCTCGCCGGCCAGATCGTTCAGCGCGCCGGCCAGCCGTTCGGCCACCTGGCGCGAGTTGACGAAGAGAATCGTCGAGTGGCGCGCGCGAATCAGCTCAAGCAGTCGGGGATGAATGGCGTTCCAGATCGAGACCCGCGGCGATTTTTGCCCGGAGGGGCCAGAGGGCGGCGCTTCCATTTCGGCCATTCGCGCCATGTCTTCGACCGGAACCTCGATGCGCAGCTTGAGCGGCTTGGGCGCGGATGCGTCGACGATGGTGACGGGACGATAGCGGAGCGGCTCGGCTACTGCCGGGCCAGGGAGCAGGGAATTTTCTGCAGACTCACTGTCTTCGGCCTTCAGCGTTTCGTCGGTCACAAAAGTCGAAGATGCGCCGGCTTTTTCTGATCCCTGTTCCCTGATCCCTAGTCCCTGCAATTCCACTCCGCCGAGAAAGTGCGCTACCTCTTCCAGCGGCCGCTGCGTGGCCGAAAGGCCGATGCGCTGGAGCGGCTTAGCGGTAATGGCTTCGAGGCGTTCGAGGGTGAGCGCCAGATGCGCGCCGCGCTTGGTGGGAACCAGAGCGTGAATCTCGTCGACGATGACGGTTTCAACCGTACGTAAAGCCCGCGCGGCCTGCGAGGTAAGCAGCAGGTAGAGCGACTCGGGAGTGGTGATGAGAATTTCTGCCGGGTGACGGGCAAAGCGTGCGCGCTCGCGCTGGGGCGTGTCGCCGGTGCGGATGCTGATGGCCGGCTCGCGAAAGGCCACGCCCATGCGTTGGGCTGTTTCAGCAATGCCGGCCAAAGGTGCGCGTAAATTCCGCTCCACATCGACGGCCAGCGCCTTGAGCGGCGAAACGTAAACGACGCGGCAGCCGTTTTGTCCCTCGGCCCCGTGGTCTCCATTTCTCATCATCAGCCGGTCAAGGCACCACAGAAATGCGGTGAGGGTTTTGCCGGTGCCGGTGGGAGCAAGAATCAGCGTGCTTTCGCCGCGCGCAATTGCCGGCCAGCCCATACGCTGCGGGGCGGTGGGCGCTTCAAAAACGGAGCGGAACCAGGCCGCCGTCGCCGGATGGAAACAGGCGAGCGGGTCGGCGGAATTGATTGCCGGATCGGGTTGGATGGGACGGGTGGGCACGCTGCTTTGAGAGTAGCGCAGCGGGAAACGCAGGGACTAGAGCAAATCGCCTGATGGTATAGAGGAGAAAATCGTCCCTCAGGGGCTAAAGCCCACGATTTATGGGCTTTTTACGGCACGGCTGAAGCCGTGCCCCTTCAAAGCCACTCTACACCTACAAGCGATTTGCTCTAGGAACAGAAGTACAGAGAGTACCGTGACCAGATCATTTCGACCTTTGGTGTTGTGGCTCGCAGGTTTCAAAATCGAGAACAGGGGCACTCGCACTTTCTTTACACCATAAGTAAGAATGCGCCGGCGTTTTCTTACTTGTTGGCTCTGGCAAAAAGGCGAGGGCCGCTTCGATGAAGAAGCAGCCCCTTGCGTTCACTTATTTTTTGCGAAACTCGGCGCTTTATGAGTTTGCTTCGCGCGCTTCGCCCAGAGTCAGTCGCGCCGTCATCTGTCGGCGTCCGCGCAAAAACGTAACGCTGACGGTGTCTCCGGCCTGATGTTTTTCCATGATGGCGTTGATGTCTTGCGGATCGGCGATTTCGTGGCCGTCGATGGCGACGATCAGATCGCCACCGAGCATGATCGGCGTGTTGCCGACGTAGGCTTGCTCGTGACCGCCATGCAGACCGGCGCGCTCGGCGGCGCTGCCGGGCAGTACGCGCTGGATGAGGACGCCGCTGCCGGCGGCCAGGCCCATTTGCGAGGCCAGATCGGGACCGATACCGAAGGAGACGATTCCCATCGTCGGCCGGCGCACGCGCCCGTATTTCATCAGGTCGGCCAGCACGGCTTTGGCGGTGTTGATCGGGATAGCGAAGCCGATGCCGGAGCTTTGGTCGGCGCCGTTGGAAGCGATCATCGTGTTGATGCCGATGACCTCGCCCGAGGAGTTCAAGAGCGGCCCGCCGGAGTTGCCGGGATTGATGGCCGCGTCGGTCTGAATCGCATCTTCGATCGGGATGTTGTCGGCATTGCGGATCGGTCGGATGGCGCTGATGATGCCGCGCGTCATGGTGCCCGATAGTCCGAAGGGATTGCCGATGGCGTAGACCTTTTGGCCCACATTCAATTGCGAGGAGTCGGCCAGCGTGACCGGCTGCAGGTTGGGCGCGTTGATCTGCAGCAGCGCTAGATCGTGGCCCTTGTCGGCGTTGACGACCGTGGCCTTGTAGCGGCGCTTGTTGTAGAGCTGCACCTCGATGCCGCCGCTGCGGTTGGCTCCGGCCACGACGTGATAGTTGGTGAGAATGTGGCCGGCTTTATCGAGAACGAATCCCGAACCCTGGCCCTGCTGCGGCACCGTTCCGTAAAAGAAATCGAAGACCAGCGTGGTGGAAGTGATGTTGACCACCGAGGGCAGAACTCTTTTATAGACGGCGATGTTGTTCTGTTCTTCGGCGTCGTAGCTGGGTGCGGCGTGCGCTTCGGTCAACTGTAGCGGCGCGCCGGAGTCTCCGCCGCCGAAGGGCGACAGGCGGCCCAGCGAGTGCGAGGGCGAAAAATGGGTGGTGACAAACCAGAACCCGCCCAGCAACAGAATAACGATCAAAAGAATCCGGCTCAGTTTCATGCTTCTCAAATCCGAAACCTTCCTCAAATACAATTACGACGGCAGCGGCAAGAAGTTCCCCCGCGCCGATGCGGCTGAATCATTCCTATTGTAGAGACAAATTTGCGCGGGATTTGTTGCTCTCGGCTTGGAGGCGCGGCCAGAGCGCTTCGACCTGGGCGTGCAGGTGCGCTATATCGCCAGAATTATCAATGACATAATCGGCTTGGGCGGCTTTTTCCGCATCGGGAATCTGGCGCGCGATTCGGCGCCGCGCCTCGGTCTCCAGCTCTTCAGAGCGCGCCGCCGGCTTCTGCCCACTCGCTTGGGTGCGCGTCACGTAGCGGGCGATCTTCACATCTTCGGCGGCTGTAACGACGATGACGCGATCGATGCGCCGCCGCCACTCGGCCAGCGCGCCTTCACGCTCGCCACGAGCGCGGGCGTCGCGCTCCACTTCAAAGAGCAGCGCGGATTCAACGACGGCCACGGCGCGGGGATCGCGCCGGAAGATTTCTTCCATCCATTGCTGCTGCGCGGCGATTACCGGCGGATGGACGATGGCGTTCAACTCTTCGAGCCGGCCTTCGCTAAAAGCTAATTTCGCCAGCCGCGCGCGGTCCAGCCGTCCGGTTGCGCCAACGACCGGCGCGCCAAAATGCTCGACGATTGCGGCGTAGACAGCCTGCCCAGGTTCCATCATGGAGCGGCCCAACTCGTCGGTCTCGATGACGTGCGCGCCCAGCGCGCGCAGCATTGAAGCCACGGTCGATTTGCCGCTGCCCAGACCGCCGGTGAGGCCGACTTTCAGCATCTTGTACCCTGACCCTCGTTTCGCGTGGCAGCCGCTCGTAGCGCCCACGGAACAGTTGGATGCAGTATAGGTCATCGAGCAATTTCTGCCGTAGAATGAGAGCGTGGGGCAAGAGAGGCGGTTACTTATGAACGGCCTGAATCCGCGCATTACGGTGGAAGCCGGCAAGATGGGAGGCAAGCCTTGCATACGCGGCCTGCGCTTCACCGTCTACGATCTGGCCTCTTACCTCGCCTCTGGCATGACCGAGGAGGAAATTCTGAAGGAATTTTCCTATTTAGAAAAAGAAGACTTCCAGGCCGTTTACGAGTTCTTCGCCAGCATTCCGGAAAGGCTTTCCGTTCTTGAAGCTGCTCGCTGACGAAAACCTGCCGCCCCGCCTCGTTCGCGATCTCGCAGACCTCTTTCCCGATTCCATGCATGTCTTTGATCTGGGATTAGGCAGCACTCCCGACGCTCTCATTTGGGAATACGCCCAAACACAGGGATTTACCTTTTTGACCAAAGACAAAGACTTTGCCCAGCTCAGCATTGTGCGCGGTTCGCCCCCTAAAGTTATTCTGCTGCAAACCGGCAACTGCTCAACCACTGAGATTCTTCGCCTCATTCGCAATAACGCCATCCGCTTCGCTGATTTCGAAAGCGACGCCCGGCGCAGCTTGCTTGTTTTACGCTAGGAGCGTGACCGCATGATTTTGTTCCTTAGCGTTGTGGTTCCCCGGTCCCAAAAACGGGACCGGGGGCACCCATAGCGGGTACAACTTCAAGCAGTCAAAGACCTAGCAGTAACATTGCCGCTGTCGCGCTACAATCCCCGGCGCATTTTGGCCGCGCGCACGGTGTTGGCCATCAGCATGGCGATGGTCAGCAGGCCCACGCCGCCCGGAACTGGCGTGTAGGCCGATGAGAGCTCGAAGGCGCGTGGATCGATGTCGCCGACAATGACCGAGCCGCGCTTGGCGAAGGCGGCTTCGCGCTTCGGATTGCCCTTGAAGAAGCGGTCGAATTCCTCGCGCGTATTCAGTCGATTGATGCCCACGTCGATCAATGTCGCGCCGGGCTTGACCATCTCCGGCGTGATGAATCCCGGACGACCAATCGCGGCCACTAAGATGTCGGCCTGGCGGGTGATTTCGCCAAGGTTTTGCGTCTTGGAGTGGCAGATGGTTACAGTGGCGTTCTGGTGCAAGAGCAGCGCCGCCACCGGCTTGCCCACGATGTCGCTGCGGCCGACAATAACGGCGTGTTTGCCGGCGATGGAAATTTCGTTGCGCTTCAAAATTTCAATGATGCCGGCCGGCGTGCAAGGGGCGAGCGCGGGACGGTTGGCCAACAGGCGGCCGGCGTTAATCGGATGAAAGCCGTCCACATCTTTGGCGGGATCGATGGCGTCGAGCAGCGCCTTGGCGTCAACGTGCTTGGGTAGCGGCAACTGGATCAGAATGCCGTCGATTTCGTCGCGGGCGTTGAGCTGGGCGATCAGCTTGAGCATTTCTTCGGTCGTTACCGAGGCCGCGGGCGTGATGAGGTCGCTGTAGATTCCCAACTCCTCGCAGGCGCGCACCTTGTTGCGAACGTAAATCTCCGAGGCCGCCACGTCGCCAACGCGCACCGCGGCCAATCCTGGCCGCAGGCCGCGCGCCGCCAGTTGTTTGACCTCTTCGGCCGTTTCCTGTTTGATCGCCGCGGCGATCGTCGCACCATCGAGAATTTTAGGCATTTCGGGCTCCAAACAATCATGGTATCGCGTTGGCCGTTCTCTGCTTGGTGGGGGTATTTATTAGAAATAGCGAATGACCAAGATCACCGGCCGTAGAGTACCGGTGAAAATACTTCCGCAGCAAAATGGAGTACGAGGGCAATTACTTTTCACGTTATGGAATTTTTCCTAACGCATAGGCTCTGTTCTGCCGAAAAAACAATTTTAAGGTGCGCGCTTTTCGCAGCATGCCAAATGTTTACGGATGAATTTGGGCGGCTGCCGTTTATCGCGGCATACGGGCCAAGTATTGGGAAGTGAAAGGAGGCTCTAGTGGCGGCGATAGATGAGCTCAACAGAAAGACGGTCAACATGCCCTGGGCGAATTTGCGGCTTCCGCCATTTCCTCAAGTAGCGATTCGCGTGCTGCAGCTTGCCAGCAAAGAGAACGCGCAACTGCAACAGCTCAGCGATTTGATTTCTTCAGATCCGGCCTTCGCCAGCGAGGTGCTCACGGTTGCCAATTCTCTGCTTTATGCTCCGCGCTATCCTTCGACGAGCATTCTGCAAGCGATCACGGTGCTGGGTGCCAATACGCTGCAGGGCATGTGCGTAACGGTGGGCGTGCGGGCCTATTTGGGCCGGGCGATGAGCCATCCGGCGATGCGCGGCTTGTGGCGGCACAATCTGGCCTGCGCCATTATTGCGCAGCGGTTGGCCGAGATGGGATTTATCGATAAGGACACGGCCTATACAGCGGGCATTCTGCATGATGTCGGGCGCATGGCGTTGGCGGTTATTCAACCCAGAGGATATGCGGAGCTGCTGGACAAGCATCACGGAAGCGCGCTTTCAATTCTCGATGCCGAGCGCGATCTATTCGGATGGAATCATTGCGAAGCGGGACGGCAGTTGATCTCCGGTTGGAAGCTGCCGGAGAGTTTCGAGTCCGTTGTTGCCTGTCATCATGAAGCGCGGCGCACGGACGGCGCATGGGACATCACCGAGCTGGTAAAGATAAGCTGTTCGCTGGCTTCGACGATCGGCTTTCCGGCCTTTCATAACTGCGAGACGGCGGCTTATGCGGATCTGCTGGACGAACTACCGGCGCGGGAACGTCGTTTGATCCAGGCCGACGCCGAGACTTTGAACCGCGAGGTAAACGAAGCCATTCACGCGATTGAATCGGTGTGAAGCGCTGTCGCATTTCAGGAAACGGCAGCGTGCGCGGTTTTCGGTCGCGTCTGCTTGGGCGTGGCCGGCAATACGGCCAGTACGCGGCAGCGATGCTTGTCGGCGGCGCCCCAGGCCATCGGCATTTCGCTTTCTATGCAAACACAATCGCCGCTTTCCAACACTTCATTCATGCCACCGGCTTCGAGCAGCAGCTTGCCTTCGAGCACATAAATCACCGCGCCGGTTTCTTCAAGCGTGCTGATGGAGGTGGTTGCCGCGCCGGGGGAAAACTGAACCACTTCCGCCAGCAGTCGGAAGCCTTCGCCGCAGGTGTTCAGGGGGGTAATTTTCACGCTATCCACGCCGCGGCTGTCGCCTTGCAGATGGGCTTTACGCGTGACGGAAAGCGTATGCCGCGCCGGCTCGGAGAAAAAATAATCCATATTCACGCCGTAGACGCGGGCAATGGTGGCCAGCGTGGGCAGCGTGGGAATCATGCGGTCGGTCTCCAGCTTGGAGAGTAGCGCCGTCGATAATCCCGTTTCAGAGGCCAGCTTGGAGAGCGTCAACCTCTTCCCGGTACGCAACGAACGCAGCTTGAGGCCGATGCAATAAGGCTCCAGGGACCACTGGGCGTAAGAAACAGCCTTAGGCATCGTGAACTTCCTTGCATGTTGAAGCTTGGCACCAGTCTACGGCAAACTGGCCCTTCATGCCATGCGCAAAATAGCTTTAGCGCATTTTCACAATGGCTGTATGGTCGCAGTTGTTCTTTCATCTCACCGCTAGCCGCAAAGAACGCGGCTAGAATGGGGCACCCACATTCGTATTTCCTATGCACCATCGGTGAAAATGCTTTAGATCTTGACGAAGATTTTTTTGCGGTAAAGCACCCATACCGGCAGGAAGCATATAGCCGTGTAGGTTATGGCGAAGAGCAGCGACCTGCAGCCTGGATCGGGAATGAGCATAAAAACGTGTTGATGCAAAAACTGGAGCGGATTAACCCGTTGTCCACCATCCTGGAACTCGATAAATTGCAGGCAGCAGCTCTCGAGCAGCTCGCTGATCATATAAGCCATGATGGCGTTGGAGCCAAAGACCAGCCAGGGCCAGGCTAACTTTTTACTCCATCCCTGCCGGCACCAGCCGTGCAGGTCGGCGGCCCAGTAGGCGAGGGCAAAGGCGACCAGAGACCATCCAGCCGCCGCCAGGACAAAGGAACTGGTCCACATTTTTTTATTGAGCGGGAACCAGATGGACCACAGATAGCCCAGAGCCAGACAAGCGGCCGCGCCGGCGGCCAGTCCCAGGGCTTTAGTTTTTGTTGAGCGCTGGCTGCGCAGCCACAGCCCCGTCAGCAGGCCCAGAAGCGCTGTTCCCAGTGCCGGAATGTCGCTCAGCAGGCCTTCGGGATCGCGCGTGTTGTGCAGCGGCTCCTCTTCGTATAAATGGCCAGGCATCAATTGCCGGTCAACCCAGGCCACGATGTTCTGGTCTTTGTCGAGGAAGGGAACGTCGCGGCCGGGCAGGCCCGCTCCCGGCACCGGAACCCACTGCACCAGAATCCAGTAGCCCACCAAAACGCAAACGAGCGCGGCGACCTTGGTCCACACGCGCTGGTCCCAGAGATAAAACAGGCCCACGATCAAATAGCAGATGGCGATCCGCTGCAACACGCCGTAGATGCGCAAATGTTCCAGGTGGAAGAAGGGTGCGCCGTTGATGACGATTCCCAGGAAAAATAAAATGCCGGCACGGCGCAGCGTGTGCCAGGCAAGGCTGACGCGTGAATCTCCGCGCTTGAGCCGCGACTCGTAGGCAAAGACGATCGATGTGCCCACGATAAACAAAAAAGTCGGGAAGACCAGATCGGCGGCCGTCAGGCCATTCCATTCCGCGTGGCGCATGATTGCCCAGGTGCAACCATTGTTTACCACGATCATCAATGCGATCGTTAAACCGCGCAGGATGTCGAGCGAAAGCAGTCGCTTGGATACAGAGGCAGGCGCAGTAGCGCTCATCTTTTAGGGCTCCCGATTACTTATATTGCTTCTATGTTGCCACATGATGTTGGATCGCGCTTGTTATGGCAGTGGCAACGCCGTCCCCGGCGCTGCTACACTCGCCCTTTCAGGTATTTTCTTGAAATAGACCTGTTTTCCCCGGATCTGGAGGCTGCTTGTGCCTGAGTTTCACCCCTACGTTTCTGCCCAACAATCTCCGCGTGAGTTCACCTTCCGCGCACTTCTGCTGGGTTCGATCTTCGGCATTATTTTTGGGGCCGTCACCGTTTACGTCGGCCTGCGCGCCGGGTTGACGGTCGCCGCCTCGATCCCCATCGCCGTTCTTTCCATCAGCATTCTGCGCGCCTTCGGCCGCGGCTCGATTCTGGAAAACAACATCGTGCAGACGACCGGCAACGCCGGCCAGTCGATCGCCGCCGGCGTGATTTTCACTCTGCCGGCGCTGATTTTTCTCGGTTTCGATCTCGAATACTCGCGCATTTTTTTGCTGGCGCTGATCGGCGGCTGGCTGGGCGTGCTGTTCATGATTCCGCTGCGCCGCCAGTTGATTGTCGAGGAGCACGGCAACCTCACCTATCCCGAAGGCACGGCCTGCGCCGACGTGTTGATGGCCGGCGAAAAGGGTGGCTCCTTCGCCAGCCGCGTCTTCTTCGGCCTCGGCCTGGGCGCGCTCTACACCTTTTTCCAGAACGAAAATCTCTTCGGCGCATGGCCGGGCACGCCCGTCTATCAGCCCGACCTCGGCCCCCAGCATGTGCTCAAGGGCGCGGCCATCAAGGCCGACGTTACGCCGGAATACCTCGGCGTCGGCTACATCATCGGCATCCGCACTGCCGGAACCATGGTCGCCGGCGGCGTTTTTTCCTGGCTGGTTCTGATGCCGCTGATCTACTTTTTCGGCAAAGATCTGCCCCATGCGATCTATCCCGGCACCATGCCCATCGCGCAAATGTCTCCGGGTGATTTGTGGAGCACATACATCCGGCCCATGGGCGCCGGCGCCGTGGCCGCCGCGGGGTTGATTACTCTCATCAAGACCCTGCCCACCATTTTTCATGCCCTGGCCTCCGGCTTTCAGCACATGCACGGGGGAAAGCAGAGTTCGGCTTCTCGCGCGGTGCGCACGGAAAACGATCTTTCCATGCGCTTCGTGGCCATCGGCTCGGTGTTGATTGTCGTCTGCATGTTCTGCTTTCTTGAGTTCAAGCCCGTTCCCGGCGCGTATGTCGGCTGGGGGGCCAATCTGGCGGCCGCGCTGCTGGTGGTCGTCTTCGGATTTTTGTTTGTCACGGTCAGCTCGCGGATCGTCGGTTTGATCGGCAGCTCGGCCAATCCCATCTCCGGCATGACCATTGCCACCCTGATGGCCACCGCTGCGGTTTTCCTGGTTCAGGGCTGGACCACCCCGGCCTTCGGCGCGCTGGCGATCATGATCGGCGGCGTGGTTTGCATCGCTTCGGCCAATGCCGGCGATACCTCGCAGGATTTGAAGACCGGCTTCATCGTCGGTTCCACTCCCCGCCTGCAGCAGATCGCTTTGATGATCGGCGTGGTCGTCTCCACGCTGGCCATTGGGCTGACCCTCAACCTGATGAATACCGGCCTCGAGGAGTTCCGCTCCGCTCCGCAGCCCTGGAAGATCGCCGACGTTCATCCTGGCGTTTCCGTGCAGCAGAACGCCGGCAGCCTGCGCGATCAGATTCCCGTCCTCGGCGCCGACAAATCCACAACCATCCACCACAAAAGCGAGTACATCGTTCTGAATGCCCTGGGCTCGACCGAGCTGGCTAACGGCAAGTATCTTTACTCGCCCGCCACCGGCCGCATCGAGGTGCAGTGGATTCCCGGCATCGGCAGCGAAAAGGCCGCTGCGCCGCAGGCGCAACTGATGGCCACGGTCATCAACGGCATTCTTACCCGCAAGCTGCCCTGGGGGCTGGTGATGCTCGGCGTCTTTTTGGTGATCGCCGTCGAGCTGCTCGGCATTCCCTCGCTCTCGTTCGCCGTGGGCGCGTATCTTTCGATTGGAACGACGCTGGCCATCTTCGCCGGCGGCGTCATCCGCTGGCTGGTTGACTCGGCCGCGGCCCGCTCGGGTGAGTCCAAGGAGAGCAACTCCGAGGTTTCGCCCGGCTCGCTCTACGCTTCGGGGCTGATCGCCGCCGGCGGCTTGGTGGGCCTGCTCGGTGTCGCCCTCAAGGGCTACGAAACCGTCTTCAACAAACCCAATCCGCTTGGCTGGCCGCATACCTTCCTCTTTAACAACGGAGTTTCGGTGGCGGCGTTTTTGCTGCTGGCTTTTTCGCTGTATTACTTTGCCCGCAAACCGCTGAAGAAGTAGAGCGCAATGTAATCGGCAAGTTCCGGATCGCGCCGGTACCGTGACCGGATGATTTCGACCCTTTGCGTTGTGGTTCCCCGGTTTCAAAATCGAGACCGGGGGCACCCTCGATGGCACAAATTTAAGCCAGGCATGCCCGGAATGCTGTCAGGCGCATCCGCTTCTCGAGCGCCTGGGTGCGATGGGCGATTTGTGCGCGGCCGCGAGTATGCTTGTGCAATTTATTTGTGTGACGGCAAAAACTAATTGCATTGTCCGCTATTAGATGGTTAATCTAGCTCTTGGCCAATTCATTCGCAGTTTTTCTTGCGGGACGATCGCATCATTGGGTTTTAAAAGGGTGCGACTTTAGAGCATTTTTACCAATTGTGTAGAGTGCCGAATCTTGTTGAAGGTTGCCGCTCACTGATGTTCGCGTCAACTCGACGATCCTGAATTCTATACGTTATTGGTAAAAATGCTTTAGTCGCGTCGCAGGGAAATCTATAAGTCGGGGACTTTAGAAGCCGAGAAATCTTTCTCGCTTTAGATGAATAGAAATATGAATACATATAGTTCCCTAATAAGAGCTGTAATTGCTTAACGCGTACGGCACTATGTAGGGAATAACAGATTCGGGCGCATCGTACATGCTCGCAGGTAAGAAAGCGGAAGAAATGACTATGAATAAAAGATATAAACCTATTCCAACGATTCGTGAAGTAGCAGAAATGGCCGAGGTCGGCACCACTACCGTATCGAGGGTCATTAACGGCGGGCGTAATGTGAATCGCAGTACGCTGGCGCGCGTGCAAAAGGCGATTAAGACATTAGGCTACGTGCCGAGCCAGGCGGCGCGCACGCTAAAAGGCGAGCGCACTAAGACCGTAGGGTTGGTCATCCCCAGCATCAATGACCCGTTTTTTTCTTCGTGCGCAAAGGCCATCGACGCGGTTGCGCACGACCATGATTCATTAGTGCTGGTAACTACGACTAACGATGATCCAGATACCGTGATCACTGGAATTAATTTTATGGTTCGGCATAGCGCGGATGGAGTGATTGTGGTTCCGGCGAAAACCGAAAACGGCGCGCTGTCTGATCTTTTGTCTAGATTGCCGATGCCCATTGTTTTAATGGATAGGCCGGTGAAGGGGTTTGAAGCGATTTCTGTAGTGGCCTCGAATTTTGAGGGCGCGCGTCTGGCTACGAAGCATCTGATCGAACATGGATGTAAGCGCATTCTTTGCCTTACGGGCGAAACGATGCTTTATACATTGAGCGAGCGCATTCGCGGGTATCAGCAGGTTGTCAAGTCGGCTAAATACCCATGCATGATTGAAACTTCGGCCAAAAACTATGAGACAACCAAACGAGCGCTAAAACGCGCCTTTTCCGGCAGCAACCCTCCCGACGCGATTTTTACGCTAAAAAACAGCACCACGATTTATGCCTATCAGGCATTGCAGCGGCTGAATATTTCGATGCCTCGTCCAGTCGCTTTGCTGGGCTATGACGATTTTGATTTAGCGGAGATGCTTAGTCCGCCGATTAGCGTGATTCAGCAGCCCATAGAAAAGATCGGCCAGACTTCAGCGGAGATTCTCTTTAAGCAGATACAGGGGTGGAATTCCTCTGATCCGCATTTTCTTCGCCAACATGCAAAGCAGACGGTGCTTGATGTGAAGCTGATTCGACGCAGATCTTGCGGCTGTCAGGTTTGATCGGGAAAGAACGGGCGCTTCTGCTCGACCTTCGAGCTTCCGCTCTTCGGGTTTCCGACGCCGCGTTGCGCAAATTTTGTATTACCTCATGCGGCTTTTGCTGGCGTTGATGGCAGCGCGGGCTTCGCGGTCGGCTTCGCGACGGCGCTCGGTCTCCCGCTTGTCCCAATCCTGCTTGCCCTTGGCTACAGCCAGTTCGCACTTGACCCGCCCGTGGCGGAAATAGAGCCGGGTGGGGATGAGCGTATGTCCTTTGATCTGCGTCTTAGACAGTAGCTTGCGAATTTCGTCGCGATGCAGCAGCAGTTTGCGTGTGCGCATCTCCTCGTGGTTGGCGATATTTCCGTGGGAGTATGGCCCGATATGCATATTGAGCAGGAAGGCCTCGCCGTCTTTAACCAAGCCGTAGGCGTCTTTAAGGTTGGCGTGGCCCTCGCGGATAGACTTGACTTCGGTGCCGCGCAGAGCCACGCCGGCCTCGAACTTGTCGAGAAGAAAGTAGTTATGGCCGGCGGCGCGGTTGCTGGCCGCGTCGCGCTCGCCGCTGGCCACCGGGTTGCGTGGAGCGTTGGCCTTTTTGGCGACTGGCGCGCCTTTGGGGGTAATCACGTGGCTGGTTTGGCGACTCATAGGCAGCTTCCCTTGAATCTTCATCCTAGCATCGGCGCTGGGCGCGAGACGAAAACGGCCGATGCCGCGGTGGCTTGCTAAAATGAGGCAGCGTTTATCGCAACCAACGGGCTTAAAAATTCCCCTCGGGACACCCTCTGGAACCGTTCGGCATTGCTTGCCGGAGCCCGCTGGGGAGTCAGAACGCGGAGCCGTAATCATGCCAGGGAGCAAGATGAATAGCCGCACGCACGCTTTGGCCGCTGCCGGAGCCTTAGTCTCGAAGATACTATTTGTCCTTGCGCTGTTCGCCATCGTGGTCGGCCCGGTTGCCGCCAAGGACAAACTCTACACAAAATCCGTCAATGGCTATTACAAGGATGGCCAGGCCGCCGAAGCCCGCGAGGACTACGACAGGGCCTTCGAAGATTATCAGAAGGGCGCCAGCAAAGATCCCAAAGATGGGCGCTTTAAGGTAGCGCTGGCCCGGGTGCGTGTGACGGCTTCGTCGATGCACATCACCAAGGGGCGCAAGCTGCTCGATCAGGGTGACGTGCAAGGCGCGGTGACTGAATTTCTGCACGCCGCCGAAATCGATCCCAGTAACGAGGCCGCGCAGCAGGAGCTGGCCCGCGCCCGGAAGAAACAAGGCGCAACGACCGCTGAAATTGGCGTGCCGCAGACGGCCGCGCAGCAGGAGTTGGAATCAATCGGCGCGCCAGTGGCGTTGAAGCCGCTTTCTAACGAGCCGCTTTCGCTGCACATGACCGAGGACGCCAAGGTTGTCTACGAGGCCGTCGGCAAGGCCGCCGGCGTCAACATCCTCTTCGATCCGGATTACATTCCCAAGCGCATTCAGGTCGATCTGAATAGCGTTTCGCTGCTTGACGCTTTGCGCATCGTCAGCGTGATGTCCAATTCCTTTTGGCGGCCGGTGACCAGCAATACGATCTTTGTTGCGCAAAACACGGTGACGAAGCACAAAGATCTCGACGAGCAAGCCGTCCAAACCTTCTACCTGGCCAATGCCTGGCAGCAGAACGACCTCAACGACGTGCAAACCGCGCTGCGCAACGTGATGCAGACGGTCAAGGCCTACGCCGTGCAGGGCCAAAACGCTATTGTGATGCGCGGCACGCCCGACGAGCTGCTGCTGGCGCAAAAGATCATCAACGATCTGGACAAGCCGCGCGGCGAAGTGGTGGTCGACATCGCCATCATAGAAGTCAGCAAAAACTGGGAGCGGAATTTGGGCCTCGCCTGGCCCAGCAGCGTCGGGGTGAAGATGCAGGCTTCCTGCGCGGAGACCGACACCTGCAGCAGCTCCACCAGCTCGTCGGGCTCGAGCACCACCAACGACAGCCCAACCTTGTACGATCTGGGACATCCCAGCTCTAGCGACTTCGCTCTCACCATCGGCTCGGCCACCCTCGAGCTGCTGCTGACCGACGACAACACCACCGTGCTGCAGAGCCCGCGCATCCGCGCCACCGACGCACAAAAGGCCACGATGAAGATCGGCTCGCGCATTCCCATCGCCACCGGCTCCTACTCGAACGGAACCTCCACCTCTAACGTCAGCTCCCTGGTCAACACGCAATTCCAGTACCAGGACATCGGCGTCAATATCGAGATGACGCCGACGATCCATTACGACCACGACGTGACGCTTAAGATCAAAATTGAAGTTTCGTCGCACAGCAGTGACGAAACCATCAGCGGCGTCACCGAGCCGATCATCAGCCAACGCGTTGTCGACCAGACGCTGCGCCTGCGCGAGGGCGAAGCCAGTATTTTGGGCGGTATTCAGAATCAAGAGGTGGAAAACAACTGGTCCGGCGTACCCGGACTCAGCGCCATTCCGGTTCTCAAATATCTATTTGGAAACCGGGATCGCATCGTGCAGGACGACGATCTTGTTTTTGTCGTCGTGCCGCATATTGTCCGCTCGCAAGAGCTGAGCTCAAGCAATCTGCGCGTGATCGACACCGGCTCCGGGCAAAACAACATCGATTTGCGGCACATCGCACCGGCTGGCGCGTCGCAAAATGCCGCCTTGCCCACGCCGCCACAACGGCCGGCGGTCGGCACGGCTCCCGCGCAGAGCGCGCTTGAGGCCGCGCCTAAAATGCTGGCGCAGTTGCGTGCCGATATAGCGGCTACCGAAGCTTCCGCGTTCAGGCCACAAGCGGCGCTGCCCGCATCGAACCAGGCGACTGGCGCAAGCGCGCCGGTTGCCGCGCAAATAGCGCCGGCAAACGCGGCAAAAAGCGCAGTCGCGCCGGCTGTTGCGTACTCCGGCAAGGCCGGTCTGATGCTGAACGCGCCCGCCGCGCCGCTGGCCGTCGGCTCCAGCTTCCAAATTCCGGTTGTGTTTAACGGTGCCGCGGACGTGGCTTCGGTTGCACTGCAGTTGCACTACGACGCCGCCAAACTCACGCTCGTTAATGTGGCCAACGGCGATCTTTTAAGCCGCGACGGGCAGTCGGCGCAGTCGGCGCATACCGACGATCCGGCAGGCAATTTGACGCTTGGGCTGGCCCGTCCGCCGGGCGCGCCCGGCATCAGCGGAACCGGCGTGCTCTGCGTGCTGACCTTCCAGGCCAAGGCTGCCGGCCAAAGCCCGCTTTCGATCAGCCGCGCCGCCGTGGTTAACAGCGCACAGCAGCAGTTGCCGGTTGAAAGTTCGCAGGCCGTGGTCGTGGTCAAGTAGGGAGCCGCGTCGATGAGGAAGCATAGCGCCATCACAATCCGCAGGGGAGAACGGGGCTTGACCCTGGTCGAGCTGATTGTGACGGCCTCTATTCTGTCGATTCTGGCCTCGGCCGTGCTGCCCATCGCGCGCTTCGAGGTCAAGCGCCGCAATGAACGCTTTTTGCGCTACGACCTGTGGATGATGCGCGACGCCATCGACAAATACAAAGATGCCGCCGATCGCGGAGCTTTTCAGACCAAGGTTGAGAGCCAGAACTATCCGCCCGATCTGGAAACGCTGGTCAAGGGCGTCGATGTGCAAGGCAAAAAGCTCCGGTTCCTGCGCAAGATTCCCATCGATCCGACGACCGGCCGGGCGGAGTGGGGATTGCGCTCGATGCAGGACGATCCGGATTCGGATTCCTATGGCGGGCAAAGCGTTTTCGATGTGTACTCAAAATCCCAGGGCACGGCTCTGGACGGAACGAAGTATTCGACGTGGTGAGAAGGACAAGCTATCGGCTGTCAGCTTTCAGCCGTCGGCAATGTATCGTGCAAGAGGCATTTGACCCAATGGACGAGAGTCTGAAGGGCGTACAAAAAAGCTGAAAGCTGACGGCTGATAACTGATAGCTAAAGGAAAAAGATTGCGCAACCATCGCCAACAATCCGGCTTTACGCTTGTCGAGCTGATGATCGTCATGGCCATCATCGGCATATTGATTACGATGGCCGTTCCCAGTTTCGTGGCCGCCGTCAGGCACGCGCGCGAGGCCGTGCTCCGCGAAGACTTGCAGACCATGCGCATGGCGATCGATTCCTACACCATGGATAAGCAGAAAGCCCCGCAGACGCTCGAGGAGCTGATGCAGGACGGCTATCTCAAGTCCATCCCCGAAGACCCGATGACGCACAGCAAAGAAAGCTGGGTGACGGGAACCAGCGACGCCATGTACTCGCTCGATCAGACCGAATCGGGAATCGATAACGTCCACTCCGGCTCGGAAGAGACCGGCTCCGACGGGCAGTCGTATTCGGCCTGGTAAAACGAGACGAATCTACAAGGTTCGCTCAAGGGTTTCTATCCGCGAGACCAGCCGTCTCATTCCATCTCAAAATCGAGAGCTGGGCACCTTCGACGGCACAAATTTAAGCGGTCATGGGCTAGAGAAAATCTTCTGATGATATAGAGGGAAAAGATTTCCCTCGGGGGCTAAACAGGCTGCGGAAAAACATGGTTGAGGAAGATCGAAGGTTAGCAGGGCCTAAAGGCCACATTGATTTGATTGCGCTTGCGGCACGACTTAAGTCGTGCCCTGTTACAAAACCGCTCGTT
>Ga0224531_1000015_pt1 | contig 119529 bp, 95 predicted proteins | sample CBST100metaG_FD_179876 | JGI IMG/M metagenome (GOLD analysis project Ga0224531, IMG submission 179876) | Peat soil microbial communities from Stordalen Mire, Sweden - C.B.S.T100 | ecosystem: Environmental > Terrestrial > Soil > Wetlands > Peat | place: Sweden: Norrbotten County, Stordalen Mire...
GTCACCGCGTCCGTCGCAAACACCAGCGACTTACTTCAAACGACCCTATCGAAACTGCCCCGGCCGGAATAACCCGGCTCAATCCTGCTTCGTCTGCCGGGGCAGTCCCGATAGGGATCTATCGTTTCTCAGGAGTAATCCGGCCTTTGGTGTGTAATCCACGCTGGATGAGTGCATTGGGCTGTTGTCGCCAAATGAGAAATGACGCTGTTTCAGCGGATGTGGGAGTGAGATGATTTAAATGAGGAACGATCAAGCATTCGGTATGATGTTGTATGCTGGATGAATACGTTTTGGGGTGCAATGATTTTGCGACAATTCTCTCGCGGGGTACAATTTACTCATGAATATACGCACACACAGAGTCGTATTGAAGCGTGTGACGCGGGATTCAGATATTCGGCATGCTCTTCTGAATGAATTACGACTGCATTATAGTGATGCCGAAAACGACCTTATTATTGAAGAGTTTGGGTGCAAGAAAGCACGTACGGATATTGCGATCATTAATGGATCGCTCCATGCGTTTGAAATTAAGAGTGATAGCGATAGTCTCGAACGGCTCCCATCTCAGGTGCACGCGTACCAAGATGTTTTTGAATACATCACTCTGGTATGTGGCCGCCGGCTACTTGACCGCGCTCGCACCATGATTCCCGGACATTGGGGACTTCAAAAAGCTGAATTTATCGAGGGCAGCGTAGTTCTAAAAAAAGTTCGCACGCCGAAGTTCAATAAAGATCAAAATGCACTGGCCTTGGCCCATATGCTGTGGAAGACGGAGGCGCTTCAGTGCTTAAGAAAATACGGCCACCGTTTGGCAACCTCACGCAACAGCGCTGAGGAGGTTGCTGAAGCCGTGGCCGCATCCATCCCAGTTCCTGTCTTGTCTGACGAAGTACGTGCCGCGATCAAGACTAGGGGAGGTTCTGGATTTGAGAGAAAGTCAATTCAAGATGGTGATTGGTGCACCATTCAATCCACTGAAACGCTGAACCATTCTTTGTCTCTCGACTGGCTGCTTTCAGTGCAATGAGCTTATCCCCTTCGCTAAAATCTTCCTTCGAGAAAAAGGGCTGCTTGATTAAGTTTTGACAGATTGATCGCATCGCACCATTTTCGGCATCCCCTCTGCGAGTCCAGATAACATCGGAAGCGGTATAGCGTAAATTTGGGAGAGGTCCTCGACCGCCATTACCAGGTCGCCCATACCAACGGACCCCATAGTCACCGTACGAGGGAATGCGTGGCTTGGTTTTCAGACCAGAACCACCAACTGAAACATACCCAAGCCAATCGGCACGTTCATAGGGAATCCATTTCTCAAGTTGGTTATCTGAGATGGAATCTGGAAAACAACCCACGGCGACAGTCACAGTTCGCCACCGTTCAGGATCTGGAAGCATCTGGAGATAGTTCCGAGCGAGTTTTTTTACCTCGGACTTCTGCGACTGATACGACAGATCAATCAGAATATCCACTTGTTCTTTATCTACGCCGAGAAGATCGAGGAAGCTCTTTACCCTAGTTTGAACGATCTCAGCACTGTCGAAGAATCCTCGTTCCAGACGCAGCATCATCCCACGCCCATCACTCTGAATTACTTCACGAATTGCGTCTTGGCAGATGATCGGCCATAACGGAGAAGTCACGGGCACACCAGCAAGTTGTTTAGCGCGTGCACAGGAAAACACTCTGCTAATGTCTTCGGGCATGGGAGGTGCATCTTTTGCCGCCAAGTGTCTTAAATCCAAGAAAAATGGAAGCCCAGTCCATTGCGTTTTTACAAGCTCCAAAGAATCCTCGATATGCTGAGGTTTGCTTTTTGTGGGAGCGCCTTTTTTGAAGGGCTTGTTGGGAAGTCCAAGTTCAAACAGGGGGGTGACGTGCCCTTTGCTTTCTAAGGACAAATAGTCCAAGGCCCACAGTTCACCTTGCTTGAGTTTTGCTATGAATACATAGTGCTTGTGACCAAACTTCAGCCCAACATGATCGACGTGCAACTGTGCGCGTTCGATCAGAAGCTCTTTTTGTGTTTTCTTTTTGGGTTTGCGTTCCTTTGCCGGTCTGATCGGCTGGTCTTTCTTGCTACTCTGAACCATGTTTTCTCCAAGAGTCAAAAAGGTTAAATCCTTCAGGCGCACAAAAACCCGCGCCCACGTATCCTGAACAGATCGCGTGCGTTGTTAAGAACGATCGCGATCTGTTCAGGATCCCGATCTGTGGAACGATGCACAGTTTCCACAAGCAGGCTTGTTGACTCTCGGAAGAAGTCCTATGTAAATTGACTTTAGGGGTACACACCCAAGAGTCACAGCTAGAACGTCGATTCGCCTAAGCCTCTCCCGCCAGGAGAGGCTTTGTGTTTTCACCTCCAAAAATAACTGTACCTAGGTGAACATAACTAACTTTGGAATGCAATGTGCTCATTACGGTATTCTGTGGAAAACCGGGCGAAAACGACCATATCTTATAGCAGAAGACTCATATTTTATAGAGATCTTTCGAACATTTTCATTTCTGCGGGGCACAGGTCACGGGATCGGTGAACCCGTATTCGGGAGTGTCGGCTCAATAAGGTTCTCGCCTTCTCCGAATCGGCGGCGGTCTACCGATCCTCGTTGTGGGCTTGATTATGATAAATCGCCTTTGCGCTCACTGAGGCTGATTACTACCGAAATGTCGCTCAGGTCTCGCTAAACGTCCTTGGGCGGGTACCCCATCCGTTGAGCTTCCACAGAAGATGAGTGGCACCCACTCGCGGCGCGCAAAAAAACGCCGGGGCAATTTTCGCCCCGGCGATGCGCGTGCAACGCAATTAAATCTTGTTTGCCTGCCCGGTTCACCAGGCGGAAAAGCTGTGCCGCGCCCGCGCTGATTTCTCTACCCCGAGCGCACAGATTTCGCGCACCGGGCAGCGTGGCTTGGCGCCGACGGCGCAGTTGGCCCCACCGCAGGTGGCGCAGGTGCTCAGGCGGCGGACTCGCCGCGAGCCATCTGCGGCGCGTTCAACTGCTGGCGAAGGCTGCCAGCCAGATCGGCCACCACGCGCATCTTTTCCGCGGCCAGAGGAGGCATCTCGCTGTCGTTGAGGGCCAGTTGCGAATGAAGCAGCAGGCCTGCAAGGGTGGATTTAAGCTCGGTTTCGATGGCTGCCGTGGCTGCCCGGCGGGCCAGCGCCTGTTCGCGTTCGCGACGGTGCAGGGCGGCGCGGATTTCGCGGGTCAGCCGCACAGCACCGGAGAGGGCAAAGTTGATTTGCAGAGGAATGGCCAGCCCGGCGTGCTCCCAGATAGCCTCAGTGGCGGCTGGATCGCACTCGGCCATGGTTTCATCCACGACCACGGCTGCAAACTCCTGGTGGCGCAGCGCGGCCAGCGCGGCCTTGCGTCCCGCTGCTATTTCCACCTTCATGCCAAGTTGCGCTGCCACGGTGGCGGCGCAGTTGCTGGCGCCTTCAATTCCGGTCACAATCAGAATGCTCATTTTCAACTCCTCATCCCTGCCTGGCCAGTCTGTGGCCAGGGCTCTCAAAAGTGGTTTTGCAGTTGATATACCCTTACCAACTTCGTTGAAGATGGCTTTTTCTTCAAGGAAAAAGCCACGCGTCTTCCCGGCTCCGGTCGACAGCTATTGCAGAACCGCCTAAGCGGCCCCTGCAATGCGATTTCCGCCGGGGACTGTGAATTGTCTCTGCGATGGCTTTATCGGCGCGATTCGTCCCAGCTTGATACAGGGACGGTTACTCGTCCCGAAGCGGGTCGGTGATGCCGTATTCCTTTAGCTTGCGGTAGAGCGTGGTCTTGCCGATGCCCAGCAGCTTGGCGGCTTGCAGCTTGTCGCCGTTGAGGGTGCGAATGGCTCCCAGAATGGCCTGCCGCTCCAGATCGGCCAGCGTGGTCACCTGCGGCGCGCCGCCCTCGGCGGTCGGCTCCGTAGCCAGGGCCGCGTGCTGTGCTTCCAGTCCCCGCTGCTGAAGCTGCGTGGGCAGGTCGCCCAGGTGCAGCACCGGCCCTGACGACATGGTGCAGGCCCGCTCAATAGCGTTTTCCAGCTCTCTTACGTTGCCCGGCCAGTCGTGGCGCATCATGGTGCGCAGGACCTCGTCGCTCAGCGTGAACTTGATGCCACGTTCGCGGCTAATGCGGTCCAGAAAGTGGGCCGCCAGCAGCGGAATGTCCTCGCGGCGATCGCGCAGCGCCGGCAGGCGCAGGTTGACCACGTTGAGCCGGTAGAAGAGGTCCTTGCGGAAGGTGCCCTTTTCCACCATCTCCGCGAGATTCCGGTTGGTGGCGGCCACGATGCGCGCCTTGATGGGGACGCGGTGCGTGGAGCCGACCGGCCGCACTTCCTTTTCCTGCAAGGCGCGCAGCAGCTTGGCCTGCAGATCGAGCGAAAGCTCGCCGATTTCGTCCAGAAAGACCGTGCCTCCCTCGGCCGAGACCAGCAGGCCGTCCTTGGCGTGATTGGCTCCGGTGAAGGCTCCCTTCACGTAGCCGAACAGCTCGCTCTCAATCAGCGAAGGCACCAGCGAGCCGCAATCGACCGGCAGAAATGGCTTTTGCGCGTTGGGGCCGTAGGCGTGGATGGTTCTCGCCACCAGCTCCTTGCCGGTGCCGCTTTCGCCCAGGATCAGAACAGGATGAGAGCTCTGCGCGACCTTGGAAAGGATGCGGTAGAGCTTTTCCATCTCCCCGGAGCGGCCGATCATGGCGCCCAGTCCCTGGCTGAGCCTGAGCCGCTCACGCAGTTGGCGGGTGGCGGAATCGGTAACCAGGCTGGCCGAGGCGCGGTCCAGCACCGTCGAGAGTTCGTCCATGGCGAAGGGCTTGGCCAAGTAGTCGCTGGCCCCGCAGCGCATGGCCTCGACGGCGGCGTTGACCGAACCCGAGGCAGTCATGGCGACGACGGCCGTCTGCGGATAGAGAAGCTTGACCTCGGAGACCAGTTCCAGCCCCTGGCTCGAACCCGCTGGCAGGTTGACCAGCAGAATATCGGCGGTGCTGCCGCGCAGCATGACGCGCGCCTGGCCCATGTTGCCGGTGCTTTCCACCGCATAGCCCAGGCTGGCGGCGATCTCGACGCAGGCCGAGCGGACCGCCGGGTCGGCGTCGACCACCAGCAGATGCAAGCGCACCTGCGGCTCCGCGAGTTGGGGGATAAACTCCATCGTTTGTGTGTTCCGTACTGTTTCGAGCATTGTATTCGCCTCACGCGCAATCGGTAAAATTCGATTCTCTGTTGTGTTGCTGCCCGGTTTGCTTTCGGTCAGCTTGCCGCCGGATTCGCGCCCGTGTTTCAGAAGGAGCGAACGGGCAGTTCGATTTCGAAGCAGATGCCAGACGGAGAGTGGTTGGTGGCGCGAATGCCCCCGCCCGCAGCCTTGACGATGGAACGGGTAATGGCCAGGCCCAGTCCGCGATGGGAGCCCAACCCGTCGTCATGCCGGGAGGCGTCCTTGGGCCGGGTGGTGTAGCCCGGCTCGAAGATCTTTTCGAGCGCCTCTGTGGGGATGCCCGGCCCGCTGTCAATGATGGTGAGCGCCAGCCACTTCGTGCGCCCCACGGACGAAGACCTGTCCGTTCCGGATGCGGCGGGAAGCTCGCGCAGACCAATCTGGATGCGGCCGCCCTCCGGCATGGCTTCAGCGGCGTTCTTGACCAGGTTGACCAAAATTCTGGTCAGGTCCTCGCCGGTCAGCCGTACCGGCAGCGCGCCGCCTTCGGCATCCACCGTGAGCGCGATGGAGGGTCCGGCCAGGGCTGCCAGCAGATTGCGGTTAGCCAGCACTTCTTCGGCCAGATTGTTGATGGGCTCGGCGGGCATCAGTTCCCAGCGGTGCGCGTGTTCCGGCTCCCCCGCAAAGGATGGCTCGGTCCTCGTCCGCACCGGCGCGTAGCCGGATGCAGGCGAGAGAGCCGCTTCCCGAAGATCAAGGGCCAGCAGCTTCTCCACCAGCCGGCGGCTGGTCGTGGCCACCAGCCGGAGTTCGCCAGCGTAGTGAAGGAATGGAGTCGTCAGCACTCCCGGCTCCTCCAGCAGATCGCAGTAGAGTCCCAGCGCCGTGACCATGTTCCGGGCGTCATGCGCCACATCGTCCAGGCTTTCGGCATCATTGCGCAGGTTGGCCAGGGTCTCCACCACGACTTCGACCCGCTTGCGCTCCGTTCCAGCGATGCGGCTTTCCGTGCGGCTCTCTGTTGCCAATCCCGTTTCCACCACGCCTGTTTCGGCCAGGGCGGTTGCCGCCAGCCCACTCACGTTCGCTTCTGCCTGTCCTGTTGGTTGCTGCATAGCCTTTATCCCTTTCCTCTTTGGTCGTCCGTTCCCACTCTTGCTTGGGCTCTTCCTTCTCATCTCTCTAATCTGGAACTGTCCCCTTCTAATACACGTAGCGTGCCAAACTAGGACAAAAAATTTAAGTTACTGATAAGGAAACAACTTACTGTCTAAATTCAAGACAGTGGCCTTCACTCCCATCAGGATGGAACGTCCCATAATGGGAAATAAAATCAAGCTCAGACTGGTGCAACCTGCATATTTTCAATTGGTTGCATAAAGATTCCGGTTATGGGCCGGGAAAATGCCCATTTCCCGTTTTGAAAATGGCCGTTTTCCCGGCCGCTCACGCCTGCCGTCGAAGCCCTTCCTCGTACAATCTCCTTATGACCACCCTTTCCACTTCGCCCTTTTATCGTCCCGGCGGCCGGACTCCGGCCCAGCTTCGCCCGCTCACCCTTACTCCCGGTTTTGTCCAGACCGCCGAAGGCTCGGTGCTGGTTTCGCTCGGCAATACCCGCGTGCTGACCTGCGCCACCGTGGAACAGGGAGTTCCCGGCTGGCTCAGGAACTCGGGCCGCGGCTGGGTGACGGCGGAATATTCCATGCTGCCCCGCGCCACGGTGACCCGCACCCCGCGCGAGAGCGAAAAGGGCAAAATTGGCGGTCGCACGCACGAGATTCAGCGGCTCATCGGCCGCAGCTTGCGCTCGGTGATCGATATGAAGGCCCTAGGTGAACGCACGGTAATTTTGGACTGCGACGTGATCCAGGCCGACGGCGGCACGCGCACGGCGGCCATCACCGGCGCGGCCGTGGCGCTGGCTTTGGCCATGAACGCGCTTGTCGAGGCGGGAACGCTGAAGGTTTCGCCCATGAAGCAACTGGTGGCCGCGACCTCTGTGGGCATCGTCAGCGGCGCGGAGCTGCTCGACCTCTGCTACGAGGAAGACTCGCAGGCCCAGGTGGACATGAACGTGGTGATGACCGCCGATGGCGGTCTCGTCGAGACCCAGGCCACGGCCGAGCGGGGAAGCTACTCGCGCAGCCAGTTGAATGAGTTGCTCGATCTGGCCGAGGTGGGACTCAAGGAAATCTTTGCTGTGCAGCGGGCTGTACTCGGGCTATAGGGCCGCCCGGCCACCAAAAGCAGCACGCGCGTTACGGGCGGCCAGCGCACTGAGATGCGAATTCGTCAGAATCGTAAAGAACTGCGCGATTGCGTCCTGCCCTTTTGGCGGCATACATTGCTTGGTCGGCGCGGGATAAGGCGGCGTCCACGGTGGTTTCGCTGGGCAGAACTTCCGATACACCGATGCTGATGGTAATCGGCTTTAGGAGTTTTTCGATCCGCAAGTCTTCCACCGTTATACGCAATCGGTTCGCCAGTGCCAGTGCGCTCGATGTATCCGTCTCCGGCAATAAAAAGCCGAATTCCTCGCCACCCAGTCTGGCCACGATGTCGTGATGCCGAATCCAGGTCCGGCAAAGTTCGGCAAAAGCCCTCAGCGTTGAATCGCCAGCCTTGTGCCCATGGGTATCATTGATGCGCTTGAAAAAGTCGATGTCCACCATGAACACTGCGAGCGGCTGACCGCATGTTGCGGCCCGCTTGATTTGGTCCATTGCCACAGCGAAAAAGCGGGCGCGATTCGGCAAGCCGCTCAAGGCGTCGGTATTGGCCAGCCTTTTCATGGTCGCTTCGACTTCCTTGCGGTGGGTGATGTCGACAAAAATAGTCAGAATTGCCTTGGTCCCGGCGACCGTCAAGGCTGTTGCTTCCAACAGCACGTCTTTCGCCGAACCGTCGGGCAGACGAAACCGCGTCTCAAATTCGGAAACCTGGCCGTCCCGTTGCAATTGTTGGGTCAGCTTTGTCCAATCGCAAAAATTGAGATAACGCTCGAGCTTGAGTGAACCTTGCAGAAGATCCGCGCCACAGTATTCTAGGGCGGCGTCGTTGATCTGAATTACATTGCCGTCTTCTTGGGCTGTGATGATCAGAGGTACGGGGACGGCCTTCAGGATCTTCTGCAACATGTCGCGATGTTCGGACAATTCCGCGTTTGCCACCCGCTCCGCCTGGGTGGCTGCCCATTCCAGCCTTCGCAGCCGCTTTGACTGGCTGAGCACCAGCACCAGGATCACATTGCTCATCAGCATTCCCGCCACCAGCCCGAGACTGGCTTCGGAAAAGCGGGTAGGGAACATGTATGCGGCCAGCGAGGCCGCACTGGAGCCAAACCCGAAGGCCAATGTCCATCGAAAAGACACCGGAATCGCCAAATAAAAGAGCGCCGGCAGGATGAAGGTCACGAGGAGGGCGATATCGGTGTGGGGGCTTACCAGAATGGCGCTGGCCGCAATGACGGGAGCAGTCCATACGATGCAGACGAATTGAAACTGACGGAAAGTGCTGACCCTTTGAAGGACCGCCAGACCGGCAAGCGAGGTTCCTTCGATGACGGCGCGAGCTGATATTGCGAAATAGAAATGGGGCTGGCCGTAAAATCTCCAGTCGCTGAACAAAAAACATAGATTGACAAAGACTGTGCACCAGAAGCACAGTCGGACCTGACGAATGCATTCTGGCAAGGATTTGGCCCGATACTTTGCTTCGCAGACTGGTTCCAGGTATTCGCCACCGCAGGAAAAATGACCTGATTGCATGACTCATTATAGGGAATCGATTCACTGTTTATAGAGAATCGCTTCACTGTTTTCATAACTTTAATAACCTACCCGCAGCGCGAACTAAATATAGAAATGTCATTGAAGATAGATGCGAAGGTTTCCAAAGAAGCAAGAATTGAGGACAAGAAAACGCACCCCTTCGCTTATCGCAGAACCGCCGCGAGCAAAAGCGTCATTCCCAGCCCAGCCACCGAGAGCACCGTCTCCAGCACGGTCCAGGTGGAGAGGGTTTCCTTCACGTCCATTTTGAAAAAGGACTGAATCAGCCAGAAGCCGGGGTCATTCACGTGGGAGAGGATGAGCGAGCCGGTGCCGGTGGCCAGCACCAGCAGCTCCGGGCGCACGCCGGCGTTGCCGGCCAGGGGCGCCAGCACCGCCGAGGTGATGGCCGTGGCCACCGTTGCCGAACCCGTGGCGGCGCGAACCACGGCGGCCAGCACCCACGCCAGCATCAGCGGTGGCATGTGCGCGCCGAGGGCCAACGCCACGGTGGACTGCGCGGCTCCCGAATCGCGCAGAATGCCGCTCAGGCCCCCCGCGGCGGCCAGAATCAGAAGTACCTGGGCGATGGGCTCAAAGGACTCCGCGGTGAGCTTTTGCAGGGCTCCGGGGCTCTGCAGATTCCCGGTCTGAAGATGTCTTCCCAAGGTGACCAGCGCCGCCAGCACGGCGATCAGCAGGGCGACATCGGCGCTGCCCGCAAAGTGCAGAATCTGGTTCGGGAGGCTGTTCTGCTCGGTGAGCGAGTCGGCCCAACTGCCTAGAAAAATCAGAGCCACCGGCAGCAGAATGGCGGAGGCCGCCAGCAGGGGGCCGGCCGGGTCGGGCGTCGCGTCCGCCTTGGAAAAGAGATCAGCCGCTTCCGCCCTGTTTTCAATTTGCTTGTCCTCGGCCTCGGTCGGCGCAAAAAGGGGCGTCTCGTCTTCGTCTGAGGCCGCCGCGCTTTTTGCCTTGCGTCTTTCGCGGAGGCGCAGTAGGAACCAGCTCAGCCCCGGTCCGGCCACTGCGGCGGAGGGCAGTCCCACAGCCAACCCCCACAGAATGGTGCGGCCCAGGTCGGCGTGATATTGCGTGGCCGCCAGCATCGCCGCCGGGTGCGGCGGCAGCGTGCCATGCACGATGGAAAGCCCGGCCAACAGCGGCATTCCGGCCAGAATCGCCGGACGTCCGCTGCGCCGCGCGATCTCGGCCACGATGGGCATCAGCAGCACCAGCCCGACCTCGAAAAAGACTGGCAGTCCCACCAGAATGCCCATGCCAAGCATCGCCCAGGGCAGAATTTGCGGGCGGCAGCCGTCGACCAGAACCCTGCCCAGGGAAGCCGCGCCTCCGGATGCGGCCAGCAGGCGGCCCAGCACGGCACCCAGCCCCAGCACAATGGCGATGTGCCCCATCAAATTCCCCACTCCGCCGGTGAAGGAAAGCGGAACCTGACGGAGCGGCATTCCGGAGGCGACGCCCAGTCCCAATGCCGCTACCGCCAGCGCCAGCGCTGGATGCAGACGGGCTTTCACGATCAGCAATAGAAGCAGCAGAACCGTTCCTGCGGCGCAGGCCAGCAGGAACCAATCATGGAGAGTTGCGGCGGAAAGGGTCACGGGCAAGATTATTCCACATGGAGCCTGTAGCGAAGAATAGCCCAGGGGGCATTGCCGCGCCTTCTCGCGAAGGGAGAAAAAATAATACCCAGGGCAAAGCAAAACGCAACGGGGACTTGAAACGCAGTTTCGTCGGGGCGGAATGACTAAGACACTGCTCATGAGCTGCATGTGCCGGGGAACACACCTCCCTTTGCGCGTCTCTGCTACCATGAGGACGATTGCAGTTCCTGCCGTTCGTGAAGCTGGTTCCAGCCCCTTGGGGCCAAAAGCGCACAGGCGGCCGGAGTTGAACCAGAAGGAGAAATTCTTATGCCTCTAGTTTCTACGCGGCAGCTCCTCGACGAGGCTGCCAAGGGTGGTTATGGAGTTGGCGCATTCAACGTCAACGATATGGAACAGATTCAGGCCATCATGGAGGCCGCGAAGGAAACCAATTCGCCGGTCATCATTCAGGCCAGCCGTGGCGCCCGCGCTTATGCGCAGGACCTCTACCTCTATCACCTGATGCTGGCCGCCGCTGAACTGTATCCGCAGATTCCGCTGGCCATGCACCTGGATCACGGCAACAGCTACGAGACCTGCGTGAGCGCCATTGAACTGGGCTTCACCTCGGTCATGATGGACGGTTCGCTCAAGCCTGACGGCAAGACCCCGGCCACCTTTGAAGAGAACGTCGAAGTGACCAAGAAGGTTGTTGATTACGCGCATCCCCGCGGCATCGCGGTTGAGGGCGAAATCGGCGTTCTGGGCGGCGTTGAGGACGGTCACGGAGCCGGCGGTTCGGGCCTCGATCACGTCACCGATCCCGACCAGGCGGTCGAGTTTGCCGAGCGCACCGGCGTTGATTCGCTGGCCATCGCCATCGGCACCAGCCACGGCGCCTACAAGTTCACCAAGAAGCCCGATGGCTCGGTCCTCAAGATGGACCTGCTCATCAAGATCCACAATCGCCTGCCCAAGACCCATCTGGTCATGCACGGTTCCAGCTCGGTTCCTCAGGACCTGCAGGACATCGTCAACCAGTACGGCGGCAAGCTGAAGCAGACCTGGGGCGTGCCGGTCGAAGAGATTCAGCTCGGCATCAAGAACGGCGTCCGCAAGGTCAACGTCGATACCGACAGCCGTTTGGCCATCACCGGCGCCATCCGCAAGGTTTTTGCGGAGACCCCGGAGAAGTTCGATCCCCGCGACTACCTGAAGCCAGCCCGTGCGGCCATGCAGAAGGTTGTTGCCCTGCGCATGACGCAGTTCGGCCAGGCCGGACACGCCGGCGACTACAAGGCCATTTCGATTGCCGATATGGCCAAGGGCTACAAGGACGGAACCCTGAGCACCAAGCCCGAGGTTTCCAAGTAACTGCGGCTGCAAGCACCAACGCAGCAACAGCAAAAACGCATCAAGAAAAGGGCCACTTCGCACGCGCGGAGTGGCCTTTTTTCATTTACATGGCAGGGCTTTTCACGTGGTCGGGACTCCACAGCTTTCCCTGAAACCAGAACAACTGTGGCCCAGACCACAGATCGCACAGCGCGGCCACTTTATAATCAAAGCCATCCTGCGAGGTTATTTCAGGTGGCGATTGGCGACCTTGACTAGATTTCGGTCGCTGCTCACAACCCCGCTCGAAGAGCTTGATCCGCGAACATCTCCAACGCCTTATGGGGGCGTGGGATCGGATGCAATGCGTGCCCCATACCCAACCAACTGAACAAAGGAGCGCAACTCCAGATGCATACACATGAAGTTGAACAGATGTGCATAGTTGCCAAGGGACCAAATCACGGCCCGGCACCTATTCCGCAAGAAGGCCACTGGACCAAGGCTAAAGAAGTGAGCGACATCTCAGGTCTGACCCACGGCGTGGGTTGGTGCGCTCCTCAGCAGGGCGCTTGTAAGCTCACCTTGAATGTCAAAGAAGGCATTATCAAGGAAGCGCTGGTTGAGACCATCGGTTGTACGGGCATGACGCATTCCGCCGCCATGGCCGCCGAAATCCTTCCTGGCAAGACCATTCTTGAAGCCTTGAATACCGACCTGGTTTGCGACGCCATCAATGTCGCCATGCGCGAACTGTTTCTGCAGATCGTCTATGGCCGCACCCAGACGGCTTTTTCCGATGGTGGACTTCCCATCGGCGCCGGCCTGGAAGATTTGGGCAAGGGCCTGACCAGCGTGACGGGTACGATGTATGGCACCAGCGAAAAGGGTGCGCGCTATCTGCAACTGGCCGAGGGCTATGTTACGGAACTCGCTCTCGACGAGGATAGCGAGATCATCGGCTACAAGTTCGTCAAGCTTGGACCCATGATGGAAGCGATTGCCAAGGGCGTCGATCCCAAGGCCGCTCTGGACAAGGCGACCGGCACCTATGGCCGTTTCGCCGACGCCGTCAAAACCATCAACCCCCGCAAGGAATAAGGAGAAGATCATGGTTACATTTGAAGGATACGAAAGAAGGATTGCTCAGATCGACTCCTATCTTGCCGCAGCCGGGATTGAGTCACTGGAAGCCGCCGAGAAAATCTGCTTGGACAAGGGTGTCGATGTCCGCAAGATCGTGAAATCGATCCAGCCGATTTCGTTTGAAAATGCCGGATGGGCTTATCTGATTGGCTCTGCTGTCGCCATCAAGAAGAACCAGACCGCGGCCGCCGACATTGCCGAAACGCTGGGCACCGGCCTGCAGGCTTTCTGCATTCCGGGTTCTGTTGCCGATGACCGCAAGGTCGGTATCGGTCACGGCAATCTGGCCGCCCGGTTGCTGCGCGAAGAGACCGACTGCTTCGCTTTCTGCGCTGGCCACGAATCGTTTGCCGCCGCTGAAGGCGCCATCGGCTTGGCTCGTTCCGCGAATAACGCTCGCAAGAAGCCCTTGCGCGTCATCCTCAACGGCCTCGGCAAGGATGCGGCGCAGATCATCTCGCGCGTCAACGGATTCACGTATGTCCAGACTGAGTTCGACTACAAGACTGGCAAGCTGAAGATCGTTCGCGAGAAGGCATACTCCAAGGGCGAGCGCGCCGCGGTTCGCTGCTACGGCGCCGATGACGTGCGCGAAGGCGTTGCGATCATGCACCTGGAGCAGGTCGATGTCGCCATTACCGGCAACTCGACCAACCCCACGCGCTTCCAGCACCCAGTGATGGGCGTCTACAAGAAGGAGCGTCTGCTTGAAGGCAAGAAGTTCTTCTCCGTTGCTTCCGGTGGAGGCACGGGCAGAACACTGCATCCCGATAACATGGCTGCGGGTCCTGCTTCCTATGGCATGACCGACACCATGGGCCGTATGCACTCGGATGCCCAGTTTGCAGGCTCGTCCTCGGTGCCTGCGCACGTGGAGATGATGGGCCTGATCGGCATGGGCAATAACCCGATGGTCGGCGCGTCGGTTGCCGTCGCGGTCGCCGTCGAAAACGCAATGAAGCAGTAGTTAGAACAACGCGGAAACAGTAAAAGGAACCAAAGCTGGGTGCCCCACCTTCGCCAATTCGCGCTTTTTGCGAATTGGTTAAGGTGGGATAGCTTCACCTATCTATAGCTTTTTACTTATAGCCCTATTTACAGCTTTTGCTTATAGGTTTATTTATAGTTTTTTACTTGTTGGTCACCTACCCTTCTCAACAAGTTGCAATCGGTGGTAACAGCGTACGCGACAATCTAATAGCTGAATCTTATGGCCTTGTAACAGTCCCGCACCGGCTTTACCGCCCCGCGAGAGATGAAACTGTAGCGCCGGCCTCCCGGCCGGCTGTAGCGTGGGTCTCCTGACCCACGCTTGTTTTTTATTAGAGCGGTTCTCCAATAGCTGTAGACCGAAGCCAGTAAGCTGAGTGGCTTTTTCCTTAAGAAAAAGTCACCTTCGATGAAGTGAGTCAGGCTATACCAATTGGAGAACCGCTCTAGTTCCCCACCGGCTTCGTCGACCCACGATGGATGAAACTGTGCCCCATCCATCGGACGTCTTTGTTTTTGTCCGATGGGTGGGAGTCCGTAGAACTCCATGACGTCGTCGTATTCTGTTGAACTTGCACTTTTGTTTCTTCCTATGGCACGACTTTAGTCGTGCCGTATCCACCAAGCAAGAATCTCGGCTTTAGCCGCTGCGGGGATGTAAGCCGGGTGGGAAACCAAGCAGTCTTGCCGTCCGTCCTTATCCTGAAGCAGCTTCCAAACGCAAAAAACAGCTCAAAAATGGCGCAAAAACAGCCAATTTTGAGCCATTTTTTGCACTTTTTGTCCGCTTCCAATCGGAGCTTTCGCGTTTTATGCCTGGCTCCAGCAGGACTTTTCTCGTTTTATGTCCGCTTCCAGCAGGACTTTCCGCACTTTAGCGGACTCTTCGCATATTTTGTCTGGCTCCAGCCGGAGCATTTACGGATTTTTTATACGCCTGCAGACGGAGTTTTTTTCAGATGCTTACTCGATGCCGCCATTTGTCGGCTTGCGCGGCGGCTTTTTTCTGCGTCTTTGCAGGCTTTTACGGGTACACAATTTCACAGCGCTGCTAATCCCTAATCCCTAGCCCCTAACCCCTAATCCCTAAGTCCCTGCACTTTGCTCCTGATCCTTGTACTGGAGCTGGTAGAGCTTGTAGTAAAGGCCGTGCTGGGCTAATAGCTCCTGATGGGTGCCCATCTCGCGCAACTGGGCCTTGTGCATGACCAGGATGCAGCTGGCGCGCTGCACGGTCGAAAGGCGATGGGCAATCAGGACACTGGTCCGGCCCTCGACCATGCGCTCCAGAGCGCCGCGAATGCGCAGCTCCGTGTCCGTGTCGACGCTGGAGGTGGCCTCGTCCAGGATGAGGATGCGGGGATTAAAGGCCAGAGCGCGGGCAAAGTTGATGAGCTGCTTTTGGCCGGTCGAGAGCGAATTGCCGCGCTCGCGGACCGGCTCGTCGAATTTGCCGGGCAGGCTCTCGATGAAGTCCAGCACGTTCACGTCGCGGGCGGCTTGGCGCAGGTCGTCGTCGGTGATTGCCTCGTTGCCGAAGCGGATGTTTTCGGCGAGAGTGCCGGTGAACAGAAACGGGTCCTGAAGGACGACGGCGAAGTGCTGGCGGAGCGCGGCCAGATCCAGCTCGCGCAGGTCAACGCCGTCGAGGAGAATCTGCCCGGCGGTCACGTCGTAGAAGCGCATCATCAGGCTGGTGAGGGTGGTTTTGCCTGCGCCTGTGTGGCCCACGATGGCCACCGTCTGGCCTGGCTCGATGGTGAAGGAAATGTCTTTCAGAATCCATTCGATGCCGTCGAGCGCGGCCAGCGCGGCGGCTGGATTTCCCTCGGGGGCTAAAGCCCCATGATCTTCCGGCGATTCTGCGGCATGGCTGAAGCCGTGCCCTTTCAAAGCCTGAAGGGCAGCTTGTTGCGCCTCGGTCAGCTTTTGGTAGGTGAACCAGACGTGGCGGAACTCAATCCGGTTGCTGCCGTCGCCAGCCAGCGGGTGCGCAGGGCTGACAATCTCCGGCTCGGTGTCGAGCAGCTTGAAGATGCGCTCGCTGGCGGCCATGGCCGACTGGATGATGTTGTATTTGTCGCTTAGGTCCTGAATGGGCCGCCAGAAGCGCTGCGAATACTGGATGAACATGGCCAGCACGCCGATCGAGACCGTGCCGCGAAGAACGCCGAAGCCGCCGCGCCAGATGACCAGCGCGATGGCGATGGAAGAAAGGAGTTCGACAGCCGGGTAGTAGAGCGCGTAGGCAAAGACCGTGTCCTTGAAGGCGATCATGTGCTGCCGGTTGACGGCCTCGAAGTCGTCAAAAGCGCGCCGCTCGCCGTTGAAAAGTTGCACCACGCTCATGCCCGATATGTGTTCCTGAATGAAGCTGTTGATGCGAGCGATGGCGGCGCGGACGCGGCGGAAGCTCTCGCGAACGTGGTCGCGGAAGATGCGCGTCGCGATCAGGATCAGCGGCAGCACGGAGAAGGCCAGCAGGGCCAGCCACCAGTTCATGGTGAGCATGATGACGGCCATGATCGACAGCGTGAAAAAGTCATCCACGATGACCAGCACGCCAGCGGTGAACATCTCGTTAATGGCGTCCACGTCGGAGGTGACGCGGGTGACGAGGCGGCCGACCGGGTGGGTGTCGAAGAAGCCGACGTGCATCCGCTGCATGTGGCGGAAGATGTCGCGCCGCATGTCGAACATGAGCTTCTGGCCGGTCCACTGCATCAGGTAAATCTGTATGAATTCGAGCAGATAGGCCGAGAGAATCGCGCCCAGATAGAAGAGGGCCAAGCGTGTGATGCCCTGATACGGGTCGCTGGGCAGCAGGCGTCCGAGCCAGTCCATTTTGCTCAGCCAGCGGGCCAGAAGGTTGATGGAGTGCGTGGGCGCGGCGCCGGGGGCCAGATAGCGGTCAATGGCCACCATGACAAAGTAAGGGCCAGCGACGTCGCTCAGGGATTTGAGGCTGATGGCCAGGGTGGAAACGACGGTCTGCAGCCAATAGGGGCGCAGGTAGTGGCCGAGCCTCCGCAGGAGCCGGGAGTCGTAGACTTTGCCGACCGGTTCTTCATCGCGCTTTTTGGACTTCTTTTGTTCTTTATCGGCCATAGACTGGGTGGGTTCCGGCTTCTCTTCCATTGTACGGGGAGAAAAGCAGGGGTTAGGGATTAGCCGTTCAGCCGCGATGTGAAATCGTGTAGTCCTATAAGCCGACATAAACGATGGAAAATGTCGCCATGCAAGCAGACAAATAGCGGCGGCGAGTGAAAAGCTGCAAAAAAGTCCGCATACAAGGGAACAAAAAGACGCGAAAAGTCCGACAGAAGCCAGACCCAAAGTGTGAAGAGTCCGGCTGGAACCAGACATAAAATGCGAAAGGTCTTGCCGGAACCAGACACAAAACGCGAAAGCTCCAGTTGGAAGCAGACAAAAAGTGCAAAAAACAGCGCATTTTTGGCCGTTTTTGTGCTCTTTTTGCCTCGTTCTTAACCCGTTTTGACCTTCTTTGCGTGCGTCAGGCGGGGTCGAGCGAAGGCTTGATTTGATCGCAGTGGTTTAGGGAAGCTCTGAACAAGCCTCAATGATCCAATCCGCTTTTTCTCAGGGGCTGAAGCCCCATCGATCTTGCAGACTTTGTCGGCACGACTGAAGTCGTGCCCTGTTACAAGGCACAAGGCCGTGACACGATCTGGCCTTCACGCAAGCGCCTGAACAAGATTGATGTTCATCTTCCTGAAATGCTCAAGCGGCAAATGGAGGAGGCCTGTTTGCGGGCCTCCTCCATCGTCGTCAAACTCTCGAAACCGAAAACATCTTACGCCTTCAGAGCATCCGCCACAGAAATTGCCAAAGGTGTTGTGGGATGTCCGATCAGCTTCGATAGCTGATGCCCGTCATCGAAGAGAGCGCCTTGCGCGGCTCCGGCATCGAAGGCGGCATAGGCTTCGGCGGCCGGGGCGGGAAGGCCGAAGCCGACGAGCGCCGCAGCGTACTCCGCCTCGGAAAGATTCTTGTACGGAATGGTCTTGCCGGATTGGCGAGAAATCTCCGCGGCCAGATCGCTGAGCGTATAGGCCTGATCGCCAGCCAACTCGTAGACCTTCCCCTGGTGGCCTTCGCTGGTCAAAACAGTCGCGGCGGCTTCCGCATAGTCAGCGCGGGGAGCCGAGGAAATCTTCGCGTCCGCGGCGCTGCCGAGAAACGCGCCGCCGGCAACCGCTCTAGGAACGGAAGCCGTGTAGTTCTCGGTATACCAGCCATTCCGCAAGATCGTGAATGGCACGCCGGAAGCCTTCAGATCGGCTTCGGTAACGAGATGTTCGTCGGCCAGCGACTTGATCGCCGAGGTCTCTGCGTGGAGCAGGCTGGTGTACAGAATCCACTGCACGCCGGCTTTCTTCGCCGCTTCGATTACATTGCGATGCTGCACGGCGCGCTGACCAATCTCGTTGGAAGAGACGAGCAGAAGAGTGTCAACACCGGCAAGCGCGCGCTCGACGGTATTCGGCTTGCTGTAATCGGCCTGGCGCACCTGAACGCCAAGATCGGCGGCTTTGGCGGGCGTACGGGCCAGTGCGATGATCGATGTCGCTTGCGTACGGGCTTTGAGGTTGTCGATGATGAGCCTGCCCAGCTTGCCGGTGGCTCCGGTGATGGCAATAGTCATTGGTGTGGTTCCTCCCATTGATTGATTCGTACATGCTTCTGATGAATCGCAACTACGAAAGTTACAAAATAAACGAAAAAAAGTTAATCTTGCTCTCTGCTTTGAACCGCGCGCAGGAGCGAGAGGATGGTGGTGTGGGAAAGCTCGTTCTCCATGACTTGCTCGGCCTGGTCATAGACCGGCCCGAGAACTTGCTGGATGTTTTTGCCGACCGGACATTTTGGGTTCGGGGGCTGACTGTGCATCGAGAACGGCGAGCCTTCCTTCACGGCCTGCCGAATGTCTCGGAGCGACAACTTGCCGGGGTCCCTTGCCAACTCCCAGCCGCCGCCATTTCCAGGCTGCGACGAAACGATGCCGACTTTGCGAAGGGTTCCGAGCAGACGCCGCACGACGACCGGGTTGGTGTTCACGCTGCCGGCGATGTGTTCCGACGTGAGCGCCTGGCCGGGACTCGAAGCGAGAAGCGTGAGGACATGCAATGCCACCGTGAATCGTGTGCTGACGTTCATCTGTAACAAATATAGATACAAATGGAGTCAAGGTCAAGAGAGGCAGGTGGGGTGGCCTGCAACAGGCTGGGAGAAGCTATAAAAAGCTTGTAAGGAAAAGCTATAAAAAAGCCATAAATAGCCATAAAAAACTATAAATATCCCATCTTAGGCGCAAAAACAAAGACGCGCCGAAGATGGGGCACCCGGTCACCTTGGTGGGGCACCCAGTCGTATTCGGGAAACGGAGGCAACCTGCTCGTTTTAACCGTCAGCATTTACACTGGTAAACGGAGATTCCTGTGACTTTCGATAAGATCCTAACTAAAATATTTGGCACGGCGAACGAGCGTCTTATCAAGCGTTTGACGCCGATTGTGGCCGTGATTAATGCACTGGAAGAAGACACGAAACTGCTGACCGACGAGCAGTTGCGGGCGAAGACGGTGGAATTCCGGGCGCGGATTGCCGAGCGCCTGAAGGGAATCACGGACGCAGAAGAGATCAAAAAGGCCGAGCAGGCCGCTCTGGACGAGCTTCTGCCGGAGGCATTTGCGGTGGTGCGCGAGGCTGGCTGGCGCGCGGTCCAAATGCGGCACTTCGACGTGCAGTTGATCGGCGGCATGGTGCTGCACCAGGGCAAGATCGCCGAAATGAAGACCGGCGAAGGAAAAACCCTGGTGGCCACGCTGGCCTGCTACCTGAACGCTCTGGCGGGACACGGCGTGCATGTGGTCACGGTGAACGACTACCTGGCCAAGCGCGATGCCGAGTGGATGGGCAAGATCTACGAGTTCCTGGGGCTGACGGTGGGCGTGATCGTCCACGACCTGGACGACAACGAGCGCAGAGACGCCTACGCCGCCGACATTACCTACGGAACCAACAACGAATTCGGCTTCGACTACCTGCGCGACAACATGAAGTTCGACATCAAGGACTGCGTGCAGCGCGGGCACTACTATTGCATCGTCGACGAAGTGGACTCGATCCTGATTGACGAGGCGCGGACGCCGCTGATCATCTCCGGGCCGACCGAGGAGACGACGGACAACTACGCGCGGGCACGGAAGATCATGCCGCTGCTGAAAAAAGGCGAGGAGATCGAATCCAGCGATCGGCAGCGCCAGGAGGAGCTGGGAATCCAACTGGCCGAGGGCGAAAAGTACCTGACCGGCGACTACATTGTGGACGAAAAACAGCGGACGATCGGCGTGACCGACGAAGGCTGGATGACGATTGAGAAGGCGCTGGGAATCGACAACATTGCCGATGCCGAAAACTGGGACATGAAGCACTACGTCGAGACCGCGATCAAGGCCGAAGCGCTGTACAAGCGCGATGTGGACTACGTGGTGAAGGACGGCGAAGTCATCATCGTGGACACCTTCACCGGGCGGCTGATGCCGGGGCGGCGGTGGTCGGATGGGCTGCACCAGTCGATCGAGGCCAAGGAAGGCGTGAATATCCGCAAGGAAGACCAGACACTGGCCACGATCACCTTCCAGAACTACTTCCGGCTGTATCAGAAATTGTCTGGCATGACAGGCACGGCGGAAACCGAAGCGGCTGAATTCGAGAAGATTTACAAGCTGGAAATTGTCGTCATCCCGACGAACAAACCGATGCTGCGGAAGGAAAACCCGGATGTGGTTTACCTGACGGAGAAGGCCAAGTTCAAGGCGGTGGCCGAAGATATTGCGATACTGCACGAACAGAAGCAGCCGGTGCTGGTCGGCACCACGTCGATTGAGAAATCGGAGCGACTTTCGGGCATTCTGGCGCGTCAGGGCGTGCGGCATGTAGTGCTGAACGCCAAGTTCCATGAGCGCGAGGCGGAGATTGTGGCGCAGGCCGGACGGCTGGGGATGGTGACCATCTCGACCAACATGGCCGGCCGCGGCACGGATATTCTGCTGGGCGGCAATCCGGAGTTCATGGCCCGGCAGGAGTTGGTGAAAAAAGGCAAGGCGCGGGCCATCAGCGTGGCCGAGGGCGCCATCAACCCGATGGCGCCAGCGGGCTTTTTGCGCTTCTATTACCAGGGACAGGAGTTCGAGGTTTCAGAGCCGGAGTGGGCCGAGGTGCTGAAGGTTCATGCCGACGCGGCGCGCGAGGATCACGAGCAGGTGATCAAGTCCGGCGGACTGTTCATTCTGGGTACGGAGCGGCACGAGTCGCGGCGCGTTGACAATCAGCTCAGAGGGCGCGCGGGCCGTCAGGGCGATCCCGGCGAATCGAGATTCTATCTTTCGCTGGAAGACGACCTGATCCGCATCTTCGCCAAGCAGTGGATGAGCACGATGATGCAGAAGATGGGCATGGTCGAGGACGAGCCCATTGTGTCGAAGATGATTACCAAGCGCATCGAGGGCGCGCAAAAAGCGGTCGAGGCGCAGAATTTCGAGTCGCGCAAGCACCTGATCGAATACGACGACGTGATGAACAAGCAGCGCGAGGCGGTTTACGGGCTGCGGCGGCAACTGCTGGAAGGCATCGAGCAGCGGGACCTGATCCTGGAGGATTATGTCGGCGGGATTCTGAGCGGGCTGCTGGATGAATTCGCTGGCGAGAAGGTGCGCCCGGACCAATGGAATATGAAAGGGCTCAAGGAAAAGCTGATCGACCAGTTCGGACTGAGTTTTGACGCGCTTAATATTGGCGCTACCGGAATCGATCCGCATCAGCTTAGTAGGCACGAACTGGGCGACACCATCTTTGACAAGCTCAAGGAGCAATACCAGGCCAAAGAGAGGATTCTCACGGCGCAGACCATGCGCTACCACGAGCGGATGGTGATGCTGAGTGTCATCGACGGGTTGTGGAAGGATCACCTGCTGGCGATGGACCATCTGAAGGAAGGCATCGGGTTGCGCGGCTATGCGCAGCGCGATCCGCTGGTCGAGTACAAGCGGGAATCCTTCGATATGTTCGAGGCTATGATGCAGAAGTTCCAGGAGGATACGGTTCGCTTCCTCTTCCGGATGCAGATCATGGGCCCGGACGGGCGGCCGGTGGATACAACTCCGCAGCCGAGCAGGGCGGTTCCTCCGGCGCCTCCGGTCGACAGCGCCGCGCATCCGCTGACGCTGGACGCCGAGCCAAGAGAGATTTCGATTACGACGCGACAGGCCTCAACGACGATTGACGCGCTGGAGAAGGAATTCCATCGCAAGAAGCAGCGAGATCTGGAGGCTGCGAGCCGGGCGGGCTCAGCAGACGGGAGCCAGTCCACGCAGCGTCGGACAGGCGAAAAAGTTGGCCGCAACGATCCTTGTCCCTGCGGCTCGGGCAAAAAGTACAAGAAGTGCCACGGGGCGGGAAAGTAGAGCCGCCCCGACGAAGAACCCCAGGGAGAGACCGCAGAATGTCCGTGACCAGCGAAGTCAGAGTGCGCTATGCCGAAACCGACCAGATGGGTGTGGTTTACTATTCCAACTATTTGGTCTGGTTTGAGATTGGCCGCGTGGAGCTGATGCGCTCTCTCGGCATGGCTTATAGCCAGTTGGAGGAGGCCTACGGCTGCATTCTGCCGGTCGCCGAGGCCCGCTGCCGCTATCGCGCATCTGCTCGCTACGACGACATGATCCAGATCGAAACCCGTCCTGCCCTCGTGCGCAATTCCATGGTCAAGTTTGCCTACAAAATCTGGCGCAAGGCATTCGAAGGAGAGGAACGAAAGCTCCTGGCCGAGGGCGAAACAACGCATGTGGTCTGCGATAAAGAGATGAACATGGCGCGCCTGCCGGAAAAGTACGTCACCGCGCTCAAGGCGCTGATGGCGGAGGAGTAAGCCGCTATTTCTCCCGCGTCACCACGAAATCCGGCACACGGAGCAGGGCGCGCTTGTACTCGGAGTCAGGGATGGGAGCCAGGGCCTGGCGGCTCTGCTCGGCATGACGGCTGGCGGCGGCCATGGCATACCCGACCGAGCCGTTCCGCGCCAGAATCTCCCGAAGCTGCTCGCGGCTGACGCGCTGGAAGTTGCGATCGTCCAGAACTCGCTGAATCGACTGGCGGTCGGCGGTCGTTCCGTGGTCAATGGAATGGATCACCGCGAGCGTTGCCTTGCCTTCGCGCAGGTCGCTGGCCGCGGGCTTGCCCAGGATCTCTTCGGTGGCCGTCAGGTCAAGGACGTCATCTACAATCTGAAAAGCTAGGCCCAAAGCCTTGCCATAGGCTGCCAAGCTGGTCTCCACAGCCTCGGAGGCCCCGGCCAGCACCGCGCCCAATCGCATGGAAACAGCGAACAGGCAGGCCGTCTTGCGGTCGATCAGGTCGTAATACTCGGCCTCGACGATGGCGCGGCCCAACTTCTGAATCTGTAGCAACTCACCCTCGACCATCTGCTTGGTCAGGCCAATGAGCAGGTCAAGCACACGGAGGTTCTTCTCCTGGAGAGCCACGTTAAAAGCCTGCATATAGAGCCAGTCGCCGGCCAGCACGCATTTTTCGTTGCCCCAGGTGGTATTGGCCGAAGGACGGCCACGGCGGAGGTCCGCGCCATCGATGATGTCGTCGTGCACCAGCGTCGCGGTGTGCACCATCTCCACGACCGTGCCCAAGCGGATGGCGCCGTGGCCAAAGTAGCCCAGCGCATGCGCGGACAAGAGCAGCAGAGACGGCCGGATGCGCTTGCCACCGCCCCCGCGCAGGTATTCGGAGATCTCCGTGATCGTGCTTACCCCAGAGGCGGCGTCAAGGCCCAACTGTTGCTCGATCGCCACGAGATCGTCCCGCAGCAGATCGAAAACCTCTTTTGCCGTCGCTATCGCCAGTGTGCTCAAATCTCTCCGGTTCCTGTGCTTGAATGGTGCTTCAATGTTCCTCGTCCAGAAGCGAATTAACCTGTATGATTGATTCGGCTCGACTCAACAGGCTGCGGAAAAAGACCATCATTCTGGTCTAGACTCACGAAAAACATCCCTCAGGGCCTAAAGGCCCCGTTGATTTTTCAGCACTTACGGCACGACTGAAGTCGTGCCCTGACACAAAACAGCGTTTTTCCGCAGCTGTAAAGTCGCGCCCTTTCAAAACAGCAGTCGAATCCGGAAGCTGTCAGGTCAATTCGAGCGGTAGTTGGTAAATTGTAGCTCCAGACCCATTTCCTTGGCGCGCAGCAGAGCGATAATCTCCTGCAACTCGTCGCGGTCCTTGCTGGAAATCCTGACTGTATCGCCCTGGATGCTGGCCTGCGCCTTCTTTTTCGATTCCTTGACCAGCTTCACGATTTCCTTGGCCTTTTCGATGGGAATTCCCTGCTGCAACAGTATCTTCTGGCGCACGCTCTTGCCGGAAGCCTGCTCCACCTTTTCGTAGGTCAGGTTCTTCAGCGAAACGCCCCGCTTGACCAGTTTCTGGCCAAGAATGTCCTTGACGGCTTCCAGCTTGTACTCGCCCGCAGAGGATAAAAGAATCGCCTTCTCTTCCTCCAGCGTAATGTCCGAGCTGGTGTCCTTCAGGTCAAAACGCTGATGAATTTCCTTGAGCGCCTGATCGATGGCGTTGCGAACTTCCTGAATATCCACCTTGCTGACGATGTCAAACGAATTCTCGTGGGCCATATCTATTCCTCAATCTGCCGGCCTTTGATCGGCCGACCTAAATCGCCGGTGCAACTCTTTCAGTTTCCCACGTCTGGCTGTAGGTGAAACAGCCGGAGAAAGTTTTTCGTGGTTGCAGAGGCGATTTCTTCCGCTTCAACGCCCAGCAATCCGGCCAGAACCGAAGCCGTCTGGGCAACCCAAGCCGGCTCATTGCGCTGGCCGCGATGAGGCACCGGAGCCAGCCAGGGCGCGTCGGTTTCAACCAGAAGCTCGCTCAGCGGCAACCGGGCAGCCACATCGCGCAGAGGTTGGGCCTTGGCAAAGGTCAAATTGCCAGCAAACGAAAGGAGGAAGCCCAGGTCGAGCGAACGCCGCGCCTGCTCCTCGTTGCCGCTGAAGCAATGCATGACGCCACCCAAGCCGGTTCGGCGCCAGTGCGCCTCCAGAATCTCCAGCATCTCGTCCCAGGCGTCGGTCGAATGATCTGTTGGCCTGCAATGAATGAGGATGGGAAGCTTGCGCGCCGCGGCAATCTCCAACTGACGAATCAGCCCAGAGCGCTGCAGCTCGTGGGATGCGCCTTCGTAGTAGTAGTCCAGACCGATCTCGCCGCAGGCAATCACCTCCGGCTCGGCCAGAAGGCTGTCGAGGCTGGCAAGAGCCGCGTCATCCAGTTCCGGAATGTTGTGCGGATAGACGCCCGCGCTGGCGTAGAGTTTTGGAATTCCCGCGCCGCTGTCGGGCATAGCGTTGAACTGACGGCAGAGGTCAAGCGCATGGTGCATCTGCGCCGGTCCCTCGCCAATGCCAATCGACAGCACTGTGCCCACACCCGCCTGCCAGGCACGGCGAAGCATGGCTTCGCGGTCTTCGGCGTAGCGCTCACTGTCCAGATGCGCGTGAGAATCGATCAGCAATGGGGCCTCGAGATACAAGAAATGTGGTGCGGTCGGATTCACTTTCGTTGAATCGCAACAGCACAAGCCTGTTCCCCGCGCCTTCATTCTGGCGCGGACGGGGCGAAGCCAGTTGGCTGCACCGCTGGCGCTTGGCTGCACCGCTGGCGCTTGGCTGCACCGCAGGTGCTACTTCAGACGCGCACCCAGAGGAACATCTTCCAGGAATCCGGCCAGGACCGGCGCGCCGCCTTCCAAAGATGCGGCCAGTAACATGCCATTCGAGATCAGGCCTCGCATCTTGCGCGGAGCCAAGTTGGCTACGATGATGATCTTGCGGCCAACGAGCTTTTCCGGCTCGTAGTATTGCGCGATGCCGGCCAGAATCTGCCGCTTCTCGTAGCCAAGATCGACCTCCAGGCGCAACAGCTTGTCGGCCTTGGGAATGCGCTCGGCCACGAGAATCTGCGCCACACGCAAATCCACCTTGATGACGTCGTCGATGGAAATGTATTGCGGCTCTGCCACCGCCGGTGTCGCGGGCGCCTGCGGTGGAGCCGGGGTTTGGGCGGCAGGGACAGCCGGAGCCACGGCAACTGCGGACTTCTTTGCGGCCCGCGCCAGTGTTTCGTAACCCTTGGCTTCGTCCACGGGTTCCGCACCCACAGAATCAACAGGGACATCTTCCGCGGATGCTTGCTTTTCAGAATTTTCGCTCACGATTGCTCCTTTTACCGCAGTCTTGGCCGCGGGAGCTGAAGTTGCTGTCTCGGATTTTCTAGCGAAGCCGCCTTTGGCCGCTGCTTCAACGACGGTCTTGGTGTTTTGCTCTTCGATCTTCTGCATCTGCTCGATGGCGTCCTTTTCCGCGCGGGGGAAGAGCGGCGCGGGCTCGCCAAACTTTGTTCCGGCCTTCAGTCCGCCCCAGGCGAGATGGGTCAAAAATGATTGCTTCGCCGCAGTGGCGATTTCACCCTGGCCGAGTTGCTGCCAGACCTTGGCGGCCGACTCAGGCAGGATGGGATAGACGAGCGCGGTGATGATGCGAATGGCTTCGGCAGCGGTGGCCAGCACGCGGGCCTGCAAGGCGGCGTGACCGGCCTCGCTGCGGTCGGCAGGCCGCTTCCAGGGCGCGTTGGCTGTCAGGTAGCCGTCGGTCTCCGCAACCAGTTCCCAAAGGGACTTCAGCGCATCGGAAAAATTCAGTTCATCGAAGGCGGGACCGAAAGCCGCAAGGGCCTTCGCCGCGCTCTCGCGCAGGGCTGTCTCGGCCTCCGTCTCGGCGCCAACTTCCGGCAGCACGCCACCAAAATACTTGTGGACCATGTTGACGACGCGGCTGACCAGATTGCCATAGCCGTTGGCCAGATCGCCGTTGAAGCGCTGGACCAAGGCATCGAAAGAAAAGTTGCCGTCCTGGCCGAAGGGAATTTCGCGCAGCAGGAAGTAGCGCAGCGCATCGGCGCCCAGAACCTGCTGAACGGTTTCGGCGCGGACGATGTTGCCCCGCGACTTGGACATCTTGCCCTGGTCAAAGAGCAGCCAGCCGTTGGCACGAACCGAGCGCGGCAGAGGAAGGCCCGCGGCCATCAGGAAGGCCGGCCAGTAGACGCAGTGGAAGCGGCTGATCTCCTTGCCGATCAGGTGCATATCGGCGGGCCAGAACTTGGCGAAGCGGGCCTGATCCGCCGGATCGTCGGAGCCATAGCCAAGGGCGGTGATGTAGTTGACCAGCGCGTCGAGCCAGACGTAGATGACGTGCTTTTCGTCACCGGGAACGGGAATGCCCCAGGAAAAGCTGGTGCGGCTCACCGACAGATCCTTCAGGCCGCCGCGCACAAACGAGATCACCTCGCGCCGCGTCGACTCGGGCCCCATAAAATCGGGGTTTGCCTCGTAGAACTCCAGCAGCTTGTGCTCGAAGGCCGAGAGCTTGAAGAAATAATTTTCCTCACTGACGGTCTCGGTCTCGCGGCCGCAGTCCGGGCAGAGCGTGCCGACAGGGCCGTCCACATAAAGCTCATCGGAGACGCAATACTGGCCGCTGTATGAGCCCTTATAGATGAATCCCTTATCGCGCAGCGTGGCGAAGAACTTCTGCGTGCCGCGCTTGTGGCGCTCCTCGGTGGTGCGGATGAAGTCGTCGTTGGTGATGCCGAGTTGCTTCCACAGGCTGCGGAACTCGCCGGAGATGGCCGTCGCGAACTCCTCCGGCGTGCGCCCGGCCAGCTCGGCGGAACGCTCGATCTTCTGCCCGTGCTCGTCGGTGCCGGTAAGGAACCAGGTGTCGATGCCCTGCGCCCGCTTGCGCCGCGCAATGGCGTCGCAGACGATGGTCGAGTAGGCATGGCCCAAGTGCGGCCGCGCATTCACGTAGTAGATGGGCGTGGTCAAATAATAGCGGGATGGCTGGGAAGCTGAATTTGTCATAGGCTGGGCGATGGCGTCAATTTCAGCCCACACATCCGGCTGATTTCTTCACGCAATCTACTCATCATCTTACGGCATTTCGACTGGCCGCGCAGAGCCGTGCATGCTCTGAACTTAGCTTCCTCCAAGCGCAGACAACCGTCCTTCCACGCCTTCTTCCGTTCTGCGCCATCTCTCTAAATCAGCCTTTCATCGCACCGCAAGTGTGTACCCGGTATCAGACTTGGGTGTACCGTAGACACCATAATCGCAACTGAAAACAGCCCATGCCTCGCTGGTGTCGGCGGCATCGGTGGTCGATGTCCAGTAGTACTGGGTCGAGACGAAGCTGGTGAAGACGGCGGCCTGATAGACCGAATTATCCGAATTGAAGAACGTCGTGTCGAAGTAATCCGCCTCGTTGTTCTGATTTCTGTCCGCCAGGCTCTGCATCTCATTGCGGTTGGGCATTCGCCAACTGCCCGCAGCGGAGCCGTCCGTCAGCCCGCATTGGCCGCTGGCCAGCGATTGCACGGCGGCAAGGGCCGCATCCCAACTCTGCTGAATGCAATTGGCCTGCTTCAGCCAGATCAGTCCCGTCACGGAATCCGTGACCGTTCCGTTGCCGTTATCGATGAAGCGCGGATAGATCAGCGGGACACCGGTCTGCAAGCTTCCATCGTCGCCCGTGTGGAAGGCGTTGAACAGCCCCGTCGCCTGAAGCTGGACAGCGCCACCGCCGCTGCCCTTCACCGCCCACACCCTGTTGTACGAAGACAGCTTGATGTTGTTCACCCGGTCGTTGACGAAGCTGCCGTCGCCCAGATGGATCACCCATGCATAGGGAGATCCCTCTTCGCCGCCAAAGTAGCTCGTTGAAGTCCAGTAGAGGCCGCTCACAACATTGATAAAGGGATGACCCGCCGAAAGCGCGGGATTGCTGGCCGAAACGTCCACCACACTTTCCAGTTCGATCATGTTCGGCAGGCGCCACTGCCCGGCGTTTGATCCGTCCGTTAGGCCGCAAGCGCCGCTGGCCAACTGGTTCACGTCCGTCAAAGCATCGGCCCAGAGAGCCGGACTGAAGCAATCGGCATTCTTCAGCCAGATCAGGCCGGTCACACCGTCAGTGACGGTGCCGTCGCCATTGTTGGTGAAGCGCTGCGCCGCCCAAGCAACACCCGATTGCCGGGCTCCGTCGTCGCCGCTTGCGTAGCTCGCAGTTTGACCCGTGGCGGCCAACTTCACTACGGGATTGCTTCCGTCATAGGCGGCAAAGTCGGCTCCGGCCAGAGAAGCGTCCGGCAACGCGGTATAGTCGATCACCGTCATGTAGAGGGGATAGATGAGCGCGCCGGTTTGAACGAACTCACCCGTATGATCGGCTCTGGTCACCCTGGCTCCGCTGCCGACAGAGGGATAAAATCCATACCCGGGCTTGGTGACCCAAAAATGAAGATCCATCGGCACATCGCCCGTCGTTTGCAAGCCCGAAAAGCTATAGTTCCCGCTGGCATCCGTGGTCGCCGTCTGGTAGATCGAATTCGTATTGGTGATCCAGGCGGTAACCGTAGCCCCCGGCAGCGGAGAGCCCTTGAACGTTACCGTTCCCGAGACACTGTCCGTTGGCGCAGGGGTGGGAGGATTCGTCATCCCCGGATCATGACGACTGCCTCCACAGCCGCCCACAAGTGCCAAGACAGCACAGACCGCCAGCAACTTCACTCTTCGCATCGCTCCTCCACCTCGATCGCATTCGCTTCCTCTTTTGCCTCGATCATCCTGAGGTTTGGGTGCGCGGCGCACAATCTGGATTCTGTTGATCTATCGGCCATCCGGCGCCTCCTCATCACCAGACCGGCAATCGCGCCCTTGACCGAAGCTTTTCCATACTCATCTCTGCATGGAGAATGGGATTGCCCATGATTGCAAAGCCGCAGCCGAACGCCGCTGCAGCGCTCACGTCAAAGGCGTTTCTGTTAGAATCGCCATGAAAATCAAGGATTTTTGAGGCATATCGACGTGTATCTGGAATTGCAAAAACAGCTTGGCGAGCACCTGCGCAGTGTTCTGGCGGAAAAGTACAACCTTCAGCTCGAAAACCTCCCCATCGAGATTCCGCCAAATCTCAAGTTTGGCGAACTAGCCACGCCCATAGCCTTCGAGCTGGCGCGCAAGCTGCACAAGGCGCCCAAGATCATTGCGCAGGAGATCGTCACGGCGCTGGGCGAAGTGGAAGGCTTTGATGGCTTCGACGTGGCTGGCGCGGGCTACATCAACGCGCGGCTGGATCGTGACGCCGGCGTGAGAGCCACGGTAGATTCCCAGGTCCGAAAATCCGGACCTGGGGCACCCGGAATCCATAGTCTGGTGGAGCACACCAGCATCAATCCCAACAAGGCCGCGCACATTGGGCACCTGCGCAACGCCATTCTGGGCGACACGTTTGTCCGCCTGCTGCGCGCCGCCGGGCAAAAAGTGGACGTGCAGAACTACATCGACAACACCGGCGTGCAAGTGGCCGATGTGGTGGTGGGATTCCAGCACTTGGAAGGCAAGTCGCTAACGGACGTGCGCCTGCTGCTCGATGATCTGAAGAGCAAGGGCGAGCGGATTGACTACTACTGCTGGGACCTTTATGCGAAAACCTCGCAGTGGTACACGAGCGGCACGGACGAAGAAAATGAAGCGCGGAAAAAGCTGCGCTACGCCACGCTGCACGAGTTGGAAGTTGGCGGCAACGAGACCTCCGCGATTGCCGAACTGATTTCGACGGCGGTCATGCGGCGGCACTTGGAAACCATGGAGCGGCTGGGCATCGAATACGATTTTCTGCCCCGCGAGAGCGAGATTCTGCACCTCAAATTTTGGGAATCGGCCTTCGAGCAATTGAAGAAGACCGGCGTGCTCTACTTCGAGAACGAGGGCAAGAACAAAGGCTGCTGGGTGATGACGCGGCCCGGCGCGGAGATTGCCGAAGGCGAAACAGACGAAGACTCGAAGGTGATTGTGCGTTCGAACGGCACGGTCGGATACGTCGGCAAGGACATCGCCTATCACTTATGGAAGTTTGGCCTGCTGGGCAAGGACTTCGGCTACAAGCCTTTCTTCACTTACCCGACGCATGAGTGCTGGATTTCCGCGGAAAAAGGCGAGGAAACGCATCCGCACTTTGGTGGAGCGCAGGCGATTTATAACGTCATCGACACGCGCCAGAGCGATCCGCAAGCGAACGTCATCCAGGCACTGCGCGGCATGGGCCACACGGACCAGGCCAATCGCTACACACATTTCAGTTACGAGATGGTGGCGCTCACCCCGCGCTGCGCGGTCGAGTTGGGCTACGACGTTTCCGAGGAAGACTTGGCGCGGCCTTACATCGAAGTCAGCGGACGCAAGGGCTTCGGCGTCAAGGCCGACGACCTGATCGACAAGCTGATCGCCGCCGCCCGTGTCGAAGTGGACGCACGCCAGACCAGCCGCAGTGAGGCTGAACGGCAACATATCGCCGAACAGATCGCCATCGGCGCGCTGCGCTACTTCATGCTGAAATACACGCGCAACTCGATCATCGCTTTCGATTTCAAGGACGCGCTGAGCTTCGAGGGCGAAACCGGGCCGTACATTCAGTACGCCGTGGTGCGGGCGCGCAATATCTTCCGCAAGGGAGAAACGACGCCGGAAGCGGAGTTGGCAAAGCTGGCGGGAGTTACCGAGTTAGGCACTTATCTCGAAGGCGAGGCGGACGAAGATATATGGGCTCTGTGGCTGATGGCCGCGCGGCGGACAATGGTGCTGGATCAGTGCATTACAACTTCCGAGCCCGCTTACTTAGCCAAACATGCTTTCCAGTTAGCGCAGGAATTCAATAACTTCTATCATCGCCACCACATTCTCAGCGAAGAAGACCCGGCACGGAAAACCTTTCTGTTGGCGACGACTGCCGTCGTGCTGCGGGAGCTGATCCTGGCGCTCAGTTGGCTGGGAATTGACAGCCCCGAGGCGATGTAAGAAAGCAGCTTCTAGCTGCTAGCCTCTAGCTTCTAGCCCGAGGTTTTGCAAACCGATTTCTATATGCAGCGGCTATTGAGATTTATGGCTTCCCACCCATTCGCCAGAAAAAAGGCGAATGGATGGGGCACGGGACGATAAAAGACTTTAGAGCGGCTCTCCAATAGCTGTACACCGAAGCCAGTAAGCCGAGTGGCTTTTTCCTTAAGAAAAAGCCACCTTCTATGGAGTAAGTCAGGCTACAACAATTGGAGAACCGCTCTAAGAGGTCCAAGAGCTGAAGGCCGATAGATAAAAAGCTGTAGTTATAGATATCCCACCTTAACCAATTCGCAAACTACGCGAATTGGCGAAGGTGGGGCACCCTGCTGTTTGCAGCTAGGAACTGTAACTGCGCACCCACTCCAGGATCGAGCGGACGCCGACGCCGCTGGGACCTTTGGCGATGTAGGGCTTTCCCTCTTCCAGCCAGGCCAGACCGGCAATGTCGAGATGAATCCACGGGGTGTCCTCAACAAAAACCTTGAGGAACTCCGCAGCGGTAATGGCGCCGCCCCAACGGCCGCCGGTGTTCTTGATGTCGGCAATGTCGCTCTTGATCTGGTCGGCATATTCGTCGCCCAGCGGCAAGCGCCAGAACTTTTCGTCCGAAACCGCCAGCGCCGCGTTGAACTTGTCGTAGGTGGCATCGTCATTGGAAAACGCGCCGGCAGTAACCGTACCCAGGGCAACGACGCAAGCTCCGGTAAGGGTAGCCGCATCAATCAGGTGAGTTGCGCCCAGACGGCGAGCGTAGGTGAGGCCGTCGGCCAGAATCATGCGCCCCTCGGCGTCGGTGCTGAGGACCTCGATGGTCTTTCCCGGCTTGCCACCAGAAAGCGGCATAGCCGTCTGCACGTCGCCGGGCTTCTGCGCCTTGCCGTCGGGCATGTTTTCCGTGGCGCAAATGATGGCAATGACACGCACCTTGGGCTTGAGCAGGGCAATGGCGCGCATGGCGGCAATCATGGCGGCTCCGCCAGCCATGTCGGTCTTCATCTCGTCCATATTCTTGGATGGCTTGATGGAGATGCCGCCGGAGTCGAAGGTGATGCCCTTGCCGACCAAACCGAGAACCGGGCCTTCGGTCACGCCCTCGGGATCATAGCGCAGGACAATGAGGGCGGGCGGCTCCACGGAGCCTTGCGCAACGCTCCAGAAGGCGCCCATTTTCAGATCCTGGATCGTATCCGTGGAGAAGACCTTGCAGTTGAGGCCAACTGCCTCGGCCACCTGCACGGCACGCTGGCCGAGGATGGTGGGAGTGAGCTTGTTGCCCGGCTCGTTGACCAGCGAGCGCGCCAGGTTCTGGCTCTCGCCGACGATGACGCCCTCGTTGAAGGCCGCCTGAAGCTCAGCCTGATCCGCCTCGGCGGGCGCGGCCACGGTAAAGGACTCAACGCTCTGGTCCTTGCGGTCGCTGCGATAGGTGTCGGGGTCGAAATCGCCCAAAAAAGCGCCCTCGATGGCGGCGCGGGTCGAGCGCGCGAGGGGAAGCGCCTCCAACTCCGGCGTGGAAGGCGCGGGCTCAGGAAGCGCGAAAACCAGGTCCCGGATGCCGCGCGGCTTGGTGAAGCGGACGGCGGTTCCAGCGGCGTTGCGCACGGAGTTGACGGTGGCCTTGGGCAGCTTTCCCAGGCCAACCAGCAGCAGCCGCCTGGCGCCTAGGCCGATCGGCGCGTGCAGCAGCACCGTTTCGTTGGCGCTGGCCTTGAATTCGCCCCCTGAAAGAAGATTCGCCGCGCCGGCCAGAACGGCAAGATCAGCGGTCAGCAGCGTGGGCTTTGGCTTGGCGTCGGGGCCTGTAGCGGTTTGAGTGTCGGCGGCCAGGACGACCAGCAGTTCCGTTTCGATTCCGGCAAGATGAGTGAAATTCAGTTGCGTCCGCATATCGGTCATTATTTCACCTTGGAGGGCGGATCGGGGAGTGGCAACTGATCTGGATTCATGTTTTCACCCTTTGCCAAGCCTGGGCCAGCGGCGAGCAAACCTGCTCAATGGATTTCGCCCCAAAGTGGGCGCCGCGTCCTTGGATTCGGAGCTGCGATTTACTGCGGATACATAGTATAATCAAAGGGAAAATTCTCTTCCAACTTTGCTGAAGAAACGTCACCCTCACCTCATCCTTTGTTGACAGAGATGACTCCTACGTTTGTAGCTTCTAGCCATTTCGTCTGAAAGGTCGATCTGATTGACTAACACGGGTCGAGACATTGCCAAGCCACAAGGAAGGCTTACGGCACTGGACGGACTACGAGGGATAGCAGCACTGATTGTGGTGTTTCATCACTTCTGCTGTGCGTTTCTTCCGCAGTTCGAGACTGGGCTCAACGATCATCCCAACTGGCTTGTTGATACACCTCTCGGCATTCTCGTCAACGGGCACTTTTCCGTGTCAATTTTTTTCGTCTTGAGCGGTTTTGTCGTCGCTCGGGCCGCAGCAAAGAACAGCGATCCATTCTACATTAACATTCCGCTTCGATACCTGCGACTGGCCTTGCCGTCAACCGCCAGCGTGCTGTTTGCATGGGGACTTCTAACGCTGATTCCGAATGCCGCCTTGCGCTTGAATGAGATCCATGCGAGTCCTTGGCTCACTCAATACGTATATCAAAAGCAGATTCCAGGCATATTCTCAGTATTTTGCAGTGGCCTTGTCGTCATATTCTTGGGCATCGGATCAAATTTCAATAACGTACTTTGGACCATGCATTACGAGGCCATGGGTTCAATGGCCATTTACCTTCTCTACGGGATCACGCGAGGCAGGACACGCAGGATTTTTATCGTCTTGATTGGCTTGGCGACGCTTCGCTATCCAAACTATCTTTGTTTCGTTCTGGGTGCACTGATGATGGAATTATGGTCGGAGGAAAAGCTGAGATATGGCCATCCCGTGGCCGCGCTTTCGACTGGAATTCTTTTGGGATTTCCCGGACATGGCTTCGCTGCACGATGGGGATTTCCTCATGGGAACGATCTGTGGTCAATCGGAGAATCAGGCAGCTTGTTCGCTTCAGTAGCAGCAGCACTGATTCTTTACGCGGTCTTGAATTCCAGGCTACTCGACAAGATGCTATCCAGTAGAATCCCAAAGTTTTTGGGCCAAACCTCATTTCCGCTCTATCTCGTTCATGTGCCACTGCTTTATACGGTATTTGCTCTTGCATATGTCTGGATCAAACCAGCATCAGGCCTTTTTATCCTGCCGCTCTTTGCATCCTTTCTGGCAACAAGTCTGGTTCTGGCATGGACCGGTGAAGCATCGATCGACAAACCAGTTCTGAACGGTATCCACTGGGCCCGGAAGAAGCTGAGAGAGCAGCGCTCCGCCAAGAAGGTGCTAACGGCCTGACGGGCCCTTTTGAACTTCCACGAACGGCCATACCCATTCAAACGACCTTCTGCGCGGCTTCTCTTGCTGGTCAGGGATTTTTCGTTAGTGTTCCATGCGGCGCTTGCTGGCATTGACAGCGGCGCGGGCTTCGCGGTCGGCCTCGCGGCTGCGTTCGGTCTCGCGCTTGTCCCATTCCTGCTTACCCTTGGCCACTGCCAGTTCGCACTTGACCCGCCCGTGGCGGAAGTAAAGCCGGGTGGGGATGAGCGTGTGGCCCTTGATCTGCGTCTTGGAGAGTAGCTTGCGAATTTCGCCCTGGTGCAGCAAGAGCTTGCGCGTACGCGTTTCGTCATGGTTGGCGATATTGCCGTGAGAGTAGGGACCAATATGAACATTGAGCAGATACGCCTGGCCATCCTTGATGAGGCCGTAGGAGTCCTTCAGGTTGGCCTTGCCTTCGCGGATGGACTTGACCTCGGTGCCGCGCAGGGCCACGCCGGCCTCAAATTTCTCCAGCAGAAAGTAGTTATGGCTGGCGGCGCGATTGTGCGCGGCATCCCGCTCGCCGGAAGCCACCGCGTCGCGGGGCTTGGCGGGCTTCTGCGGACCGGCGATGGCCTGCGGAACGATCACGTGACTGGTTTGGCGAGACATCGGCCGGCACCTCAACTCTCAATCGTAGCATTCAGGCGGCTTTGGGCCGCATCCCAGCGGGCGCTTTGCTAAAATGAGGCAGTATTGAATGGATTTTTCCTCTAATAGAAATTACGACAGGAATTGCGTCTGGGGCGGCCAAGGCAGCCCACAAGAGCCCGACGAGAAATGCGGGCCAGCGAAGACGCCTGGGAGTTCGATGAACCGCCGTATTCATGCTCAGGCCGCGTCCAGATCCGTTCTTTCTGGGGCCGCTTTCTGGATTGCGCTTTTTGCCGTCGTGGCCGTCTTTGGCCTGTCCTGCGTGATGCTGCGCGCCGAATCGGCCAGTTCCTTCTTCAAGCGCGGCCAAAGCGCCGAGATGCGCGAGGACTACGATGCAGCCTTCACCAACTTCCAAAAGGCCTATAACAAGAACCCCAAAGACCTGCGTTACCGCGCCGCGCTCTACCGGATACGAGTTTCCGCTTCATCCATGCATATGAGCAAGGGCAACAAGCTGCTCAGCGCAGGCAGCGAGCAGGAGGCTCTGGTGGAGTTCCTGCGCGCCGCCGAGATTGACCCCAGCAATGAGGCTGCGCAGCAGGCCATCGCAAATGTGCGGAAAAAACAGGGCGAGCAGCCGCCTCCAGCCGAGATCGGCCTTCCCCAAGCAGAGGGAACGCAGGAGGAACTCAACTCAATGGGAGCGCCGGCCGTGCTCCGTCCGGTCTCAAACGAGCCGGTGACCCTGCACATGACCGAAGACTCCAAAATGGTCTATCAGGCGGTTGGCAAAGCCGCCGGAGTCAATATTCTCTTCGACCCCGATTTCACATCCAAGCGCATTCAGGTCGACCTGAACAACGTATCGCTGCTGGACGCACTGCGCATTGTGGGCACCATCTCCAACACCTTCTGGCGACCGGTCACCGACAACACGGTCTTTGTGGCCGCGAACACCCGCGCCAAGCGCACCGAACTGGATGAGCAAGCGGTGCAGACCTTCTATCTGTCGAACGCCTGGCAGCAGAACGACCTGACCGACGTGCAGACCGCCATTCGCAACGTGCTGACCAACGTCAAGAGCAGCCCCGTGCCCAGCCAGAATGCCATCGTGATCCGGGGTACGCCGGACGAGCTTCTGCTGGCGCAAAAGCTGATCAACGACCTGGACAAGGCTCGTCCAGAGGTCATCGTGGACATCGCGGTGCTGGAGGTCAGCAAGAATTGGGAGAAAGACCTGGGCATCACCTGGCCCACCAGCGCGAGCATTGCACTGCAGACGGACATCGATTCCACCACAGCTTCTTCCACATCGACTGTGACCGCCACAGCCAACGAAGCGACGCTCTACAATCTGGCTCACCTGAAGTCTTCCAACTTCCTGGTGACCATCTCCGCAGCAAAGGCCAACATGCTGCTGTCCGACTCGAATACCAAGATCCTGGACAATCCGCGCATCCGCTGCACGGACGGGCAGAAGGCGACGATGAAGATCGGCAGAAAAATCCCCATCGCCACCGGCTCCTATTCATCGGGAACAGCCTCTACGCTGGTCAGTTCGCTGGTGAACACCCAGTTCCAGTACCAGGATGTGGGCATCAACATCGAAATGACGCCAACTGTTCATTTCGACCACGATGTGACGCTGAAGATCAAGCTTGAGGACAGTTCGGAGGACGGCACATCGACGATCAGCGACGTGGTCGAGCCGATTATCGCCCAGAAGACCAGTGAGCAGGTCATCCGCCTGCGTGAGGGCGAAGCCAGCATCATGAGCGGCATGATGAACAAGACGGATACAGTGTCTTGGAACGGCATTCCAGGACTAGGCTCGATTCCGGGTCTCAAGTATCTATTCGGATCGAAAGACCACTCCATTACCGAAGATGAGGTCGTCTTCGTTGTGATTCCGCATATTGTCCGCGCGCAAGATCTGCAGCCGGAGAACCTGCGCACTGTCGATACCGGCGTCGGCACATCGATTGCGCTTCGCCTCGTTTCCAACGAAGCCCCTGGCTCGAAAACGCCCACAGCCGCCCCGGTGCGCCAGCCAGCCAAACCACGGTCGAGCCTAGGCACGGCTCCCGGCCAAAGCGTGGAAAACGCAGCCGTAACGCTTATGACCCAGATGCATGATGCGGGGGAAACGAAGGTGGATCTCGCGCACCCAGTACCACCTGTACCGGTTGCAGCGCCGGCGCCGATTGCGCCGACCACGCACCCCGCGCCGGCTCAACCAGCGAAGGTGAGCCTGATGCTTATCCCCAAGCCCGGCCCGGTGGCTGTCGGCTCGACCTTCCAGATTCCCGTGGTGCTGAATGGCGGCAGCGATATCGCTTCCGTTCCCTTGCAGATCCAGTACGATCCGGCCAAGCTTTCGCTGGTCAACGTGGACAATGGCGACTTTTTGGGCAGGGATGGGAAGGCTGTTGCTCTGGTTCACCGCGACGACGGGCCAGGCTCGATCAGCATCAACGCCTCGCGACCGCCAGCAGCGGCCGGAATCAGCGGCACGGGCGTGGTCTGCATCCTCAGTTTCCAGGCCAAGGCCGCGGGAGAAAGCGACCTCGTCATCACCCATCCGGGCGCGATCACCAGCGCTCAGCAGCAGGTACCGGCCCAGGGCGGACAAATCAAGATTCAGGTGCAGTAGACCGATGAGTTCCCTGCCCATGAGAACCGCGCCGACGAGGTGCATGTTGAGAAAAGAAGCTCGGCCAATCCGCACCATCCGCCCTGGGGAGCGGGGGCTTACGCTGGTCGAGCTGATTGTGACCGTGACGATTCTCTCCATTCTCGCTTCGGCGGCGGTTCCGATTGCACGCTTCCAGGTGAAGCGGCAGAACGAGCGCATCCTCCGCTATGACCTGTGGATGATGCGCGATGCCATCGACAAGTACAAGGATGCGGCCGACAAGAATGCCTTTCAGATCAAGGTGGATAGCCAGGGCTATCCGCCCGATCTGGAAACACTGGTCACCGGCGTGGAAGTGCAGACCAAGAAGGTGAAGTTCCTGCGTAGGATTCCGGTGGACCCCATGACCGGACAGGCCGACTGGGGCTTACGCTCGATGCAGGACGCCCCGGATTCGACCTCCTACGGCGGGCAAAGCGTCTTCGACGTGTATTCCAAGTCCACGGGAACGGCCCTGGACGGAACCAAGTATTCTGACTGGTAGGCGGTTAGCGTTGTTAGCGGAGTTAGCGTTGTTAGCGGAGTTAGCGTTGTTAGCGGAGTTAGCGTTGTTAGCGGAGTTAGCGTTGTTAGCGGAGTTAGCGTTGTTAGCGGGGTTAGCGGAATTAACTCCGCCAACACGCGCGCAGCGCGGCTAACTCCGCTAGCTCCGCTGGAACAAGGGGATTCAGTGAGCGGTAGACGCAAACAAGACGCGGGCTTTACGCTGGTCGAATTGCTGATCGTCATGGCGATCATCGGCGTGCTCATGATGGTGGCCGTGCCCAGGTTTGAAAGCGCCATCCGGATGGCGCGCGAGGCGGCGCTGAAGGAAGACCTGCACGTCATGCGCGAAGCAATCGACTCCTACACCATGGACAAGCAGAAGGCCCCTCAGTCGCTTCAGGACTTGATTCAGGACGGCTATCTGAGAGAAGTTCCCGTGGATCCGTTCACACGCACACGGGACACCTGGGTGACCGACACCGGCGACGCGATGCACTCTCTGGACCAGACCGACACTGGCGTCGACGATGTCCACTCCGGCTCCCAGGAAACCGGATCCGACGGCCAGCCTTATTCTGGCTGGTAAGCAAAGATTCAGTCGTTTTTGCCCGCCGCATCGATCCGCGCCCAGAGGTCCTTCAACCCAGAACCGGTCTTGGCCGAAACGGGCAGCACGTCTTCCAGTTCCAGGCCCTTCTTCAGCGCCAGCAGGTTCCGTGTGCGCTCGTTGCCGCTGAGCCGGTCGATCTTGGTGGCCACCACGGCGAACTCCCGCCCGGAGGCGCGCAACCAGTCGATCAACTGGCGATCAGGCTGCTGAGCAGGCACGTTTGAATCCACCAGACAAATGCACAGCTTGAGCGTCGAGCGAATCGCCAGATACGGCTCGATAAACTCCTGCCAACCGGCGCTGATGGACTTGGAAATCTTGGCGTAGCCGTAGCCGGGCAGATCGGCAAACATCAATTTTCGCTGCTGCCTTGCGTCCAAAAGAGCGAAAAAGTTGATGGCGCGCGTGCGCCCTGGCGTCTGTGAAACGCGCGCTGTCTTCTCGCCCACGAGCGTGTTCAGAAGACTGGATTTACCCACATTCGAGCGGCCCAGAAAGGCAACCTCGGGCACATCCGGCGCGGGAAACTGCGCCGCCGCCAGGGCTGAAAGCAGAAATTGTGTTGTATAGCGCATCGTCAAAGCCAGCAGGCGCCCTCTGCCTTGAGCATACAGGATGCTGGCGGAGGCCGACTCAGTCTTCGCCCGGGAGATCCCCCTGGAAGAATGCAACGAGGCCTTATTGCGGCGTCGGCAGATTCGTTGCAATCTCTCCTGGCGGCACGGCGACCAGGACCTCGGCTTCTTCCGGCAGAGGCGCCGGCAGCGGCCCCTCCAACGCCAGCGCCAGCACTTCATCCATCTGATCGACGAAGTGAAGCTTCATGGATTTCTTGATATTGTCCGGCAGTTCTGCCACGTCCTTCTCGTTGTCGCGGGGCAGGATCACTTCAAAGATGCCCGCCCGCAAGGCGGCCAGCAGCTTCTCCTTCAATCCGCCAATGGGCAGGACCTTGCCGCGAAGCGTGATTTCGCCGGTCATGGCAATGTCGCGGCGCACGGGAATCTTGGCCAGAGCGCTGGCGAGCGCCGTGGCCATGGTGATGCCAGCCGAAGGGCCGTCCTTGGGAATGGCGCCCTCGGGCACATGCAGGTGCAGATCCACGTTGCGATAAAACTCGCGGCTCAAGCCCAGCACTTGCGCCTTGCCACGGATGTAACTGAGAGCGGCCTGCGCCGACTCTTGCATCACGTCGCCGAGTTGGCCGGTGATGGTAAGCTTGCCCTTGCCGTCCAGCACCTGCACTTCCGTGTCAAGGATGCAGCCGCCCACCTCGGTCCAGGCCAGGCCGGTCACCAGACCCACCTCGCTCTTTTCGTGCATCTCGGAGTCGCGGTACCGGGCCACGCCCAGAAACTCGCTGACATTGGCGGCCGTAATCTCTTCCTTGTGCTTTTTGCCGCCCTTAACCACGCGGCGGGCCACTTTGCGACAGATGTTGCCGAGTTCGCGCTCCAGATTCCGCACCCCGGCCTCACGCGTGTAGCTGCGAATGATCTCGGTGATCGCGTCATCTTTAAAGACGATATTCTTCTCGTTCAGGCCGGTCTGCTCGCGCTGCTTCTTCACCAGATACTGGCGGGCGATTTCCAGCTTCTCCTGCTCCGTGTAGCCCTGCAGGTGCAGAACTTCCATGCGATCCTGCAGCGCGCTCGGAACGGTGTGCATGGCGTTGGCCGTGGCCACAAACAAGACTTGCGAAAGATCGTAATCCACGTCCAGATAGTGATCCTGAAAGGTGGAGTTCTGCTCCGGGTCCAGCACCTCCAGCAGGGCCGAAGCGGGGTCGCCGCGGAAGTCAGAATCCATCTTGTCCACTTCATCCAGCAGAAAGACGGGGTTCTTGGTTCCGGCCCGCTTCATGTGCTGAATAATCTGCCCCGGCATCGCTCCGATGTAGGTGCGGCGATGGCCGCGAATCTCCGCCTCGTCGCGCACGCCGCCGAGAGAAAGCCGCACAAACTTGCGGCCGGTGGCCTTGGCAATCGACATTCCCAGCGAGGTCTTGCCCACGCCCGGAGGTCCCACGAAACAGAGGATCGAGCCCTTGGGATTCTTGACCAACTGGCGCACGGCCAGAAATTCCAGAATGCGCTCCTTGATCTTTTCCAGGCCGTAATGGTCCTCGTTCAAGATTTTTTCGGCGTACTCGATCGAGCGGGTCTCTTTGGAACGCTTCTTCCACGGCACAGCCAGCAGCCAATCGATGTAATTGCGGCTGACGGTCGATTCGGCCGACATGGGCGGCATGGCCTCCAGCTTCTTCAGCTCCTGGATCGTCTTGTCGAGCACATCCTTGGGCATTCCGGCGACTTCAATTTTCTTGCGCAGCTCGTCGAACTCGCTCTTCTCGCCGTGGCCCAGCTCTTTCTGGATGGCCTTGATCTTTTCGTTGAGGTAATACTCTTTTTGCGCACGCTCCATCTGCCGCTTGACGCGGGACTGGATGTTGCGGTCGAGGTCGAGCTTCTCGATCTCGATGTCCAGCACGTCGGCAATACGCGCCAGGCGCGTCGCGGGGTCGAAGATGCCCAGCAGTTCCTGCTTTTCCTCGATGCCCAGTTGCAGGTTGGCGGCGATGGTGTCGGAGAGCTTGGCGGGTTCGTCCATGCGCACGGCGGCGATGATGGTCTCGTAGTTGAGCGACTGCTGCAGCTTGACGTATTGCTCGAAAAGGCCGGTGACGCGCGTCATGAGCTGCTCGACGGCCGGCGTGATCTCGAACTTGCTCTTGCCGACGCGCACAGTGGCCACGAAGAAGCCGTCGGCATCATTCAATTCAATGGACTTGGCGCGCTCGACGCCCTCGACCAGAACTTTGATGTTGCCGTCGGGCATCTTGACGCTCTGCACAATGGTGCAGATGGAACCAACCTGGAAAATATCCTTGGCCTTGGGCTCGTCGTTCGCGGCATCGTACTGCGTGGCGAGAAAGATCTTGCGGTCGCCGCGGAGCGCCTCTTCGAGCGCGCGCACACTGGACTCGCGCCCCACCACGAAGGGCGTCATCATGTAGGGAAAGATCACCATGTCCCGGATGGGCATCATGGGTAACTTGCGAGACGCGGTTTTTTCGCGGGATGCGGTCATCGGGCCACCTTAAAAATTAGGCGCACAAAAGACAGCCTCGTCCTCGGGGCTGGCTGCACGGCTCATGTTGGGATTGTACAGCGAACGGGGAATGTGGATCGTCTGGAAGAAGAATCCCAGGCCTCGGAAGCGAGACCTGGGACACATAAAACGACAGGTTACAAAGTGAAAATTAACCAGCTTTTTCCAGCAGGCAAAGCGACAAATCACGCCGCTCGACCATATCTCTGGTGATTTCCAGGTCGCGGACGCGCTTGCTTTCGGGCAGGTGATACATCAGGTCGAGCATCAACTCCTCAAGAATCATGCGCAAACCACGTGCTCCCACCTTGCGTTCTACAGCTTCGCGCGCGACAGCGGCCGTGGCTTCGGGAGTGAAGTGCAGGCGAACGTTCTCGAACTCGAACAGGCGCTGATACTGCTTGAGAATGGCGTTACGAGGCTTGGTGAGAATCTCGACCAGCGCCGCTTCGTCCAGTTCGTCTAGAATGCCCATCACCGGCAAGCGTCCGACAAACTCGGGAATCAGACCGTATTTGATCAGATCCTGCGGCTCGGTGCGGCGCAACAACTCGGTGTCGCGATGCGCATGCGAGGCCGCCACTTCAACTTCTTCGGTTTCGATGGTCTTGAAGCCCAGCGCCTTCTTGCCGACGCGGCGACCCACCAGGCGTTCCAAGCCAACAAATGCTCCACCGCAAATGAACAGAATGTCAGTGGTATCGACGGCGGTGAACTCCTGATGCGGATGCTTGCGTCCGCCTTGCGGCGGCACATTGGCAACCGTGCCTTCGAGAATCTTGAGCAGGGCCTGCTGCACGCCCTCGCCGGAAACGTCGCGAGTGATCGAAGGGTTCTCGTCCTTGCGACCGATCTTGTCGATCTCGTCGATGTAGATAATGCCCTGCTGGGCCCGGGCCACGTCGCCGTCAGCCGCCTGCAGAAGCTTCAGGATGATATTTTCGACATCCTCGCCCACATAACCAGCCTCGGTCAGGGTCGTAGCGTCCACGATGGCGAAGGGCACGTCCAGCATCTTGGCCAGGGTGTGGGCCAGCAGCGTCTTGCCCGAGCCAGTGGGGCCAATGAGCAGGATATTCGACTTGGCCAGCTCGATTTCGCTGTTGCGCATCTTATTCATCTGAATGCGCTTGTAGTGGTTGTAAACCGCAACCGCAAGCTTTTTCTTGGTCTGGTCCTGGCCAATCACATAGTCATCGAGGAATTTTTTGACCTCCTCGGGCCTGGGCAAGTGGCCAGCTGCGGTCGCCGGATGAGCGGCATCCGTGCCGCGGTCGTCCTCGAGAATCGAGTTGCAGACGGCTACGCACTCGTCACAGATGTAGGCACGAGGGTAGTCGCTGGGCGACGAAATCAGCTTGGCCACGACATCCTGCGACTTATGGCAGAACGAGCAGCGTAATGCTTCTTCGGGTCCCACGCGCGTTTTCATGTTCCTGCTCCCTTTGGACGAGCTTGCTACGGATTTTGCTCTTGCGTTCGGACCAGTCTAGCAGGTTGGCAGCCGGCACGCTCGCAAGCTGGCCGGCAAGCCAACCATTCGTTTATGTGCGCGGCCTATCGATGATTTCGTCGACGATGCCGTATTCCATGGCCTGCTGCGCGTTCATGATGAAGTCCCGCTCCACGTCGCGCTCAATCAGTTCCAGCGGCTGGCCGGTGTGCTTGGCCATGATGTTGTTGGTGATTTCGCGGATGCGAAGGATCTCGCGCGCGTGAATGTCAATGTCCGTGGCCTGGCCGCTGAGGCCGCCCATGGACGGCTGATGAATCAGAATCCGCGAGTTGGGCAGGGCGAAGCGCTTGCCCTTGGTGCCAGCCAGAAGCAGGAACGCGCCCATGCTGGCCGCCTGTCCGATGCAGATCGTCTCCACCTTGTTTTTGATGAACTGCATGGTGTCATAGATGGCCAGTCCAGCGGTGATGGAGCCGCCGGGTGAGTTGATGTAAAGATGCACGTCCTTTTCCGGGTCTTCACCGGAGAGGAAAAGCATCTGCGCCACGATCAGATTCGCCACCTGATCGTCGATGGGCGTGCCCAGAAAGATAATGTTGTCGCGAAGCAGACGCGAGTAAATGTCGTAGGCGCGCTCGCCCCGGCTCGTCTGCTCAACCACCATGGGAACCAATGCCATTAGGCCTTCTTCTCGCTCTTCCGTTTTTTGGGGGCTGTTCCCCGTTTTCTGCTTGCCGCGCAGTCCCGGAAGCGATCTCCGGAAGATGCGCGGCACATGTCGCGGTTCTACGCGGGCAGCTTCTCGTAGAGCACGTTCGCGGTCTTCTCGCGCCGCAATTGCTCCCGGATTCTGTCTAGTCCGCCGTCCGCCGTCAAACGCGAACGAAGCGCCTCAACCGATTCCCTGGACTGCAAAGCAGCAAGCTGCAATTCGTGGTCCAGATCCTCGTCGCTGATGGTGACTTTTTCCTCATCCGCGATGCGATCCAGCAGAAGACTGGCTTTCACCTCGGCCAGGGCGCCGTCGCGCTGAGCGGCGCGCAGGCGGCCAAAGTCCAGCTTGCGCATCTGCTCGGTATTCATGCCCTGTGCCGCCAGAGCGCGCAATCCGCGCTCGAGCCGCGTGTCAATCTGCTGCTGCACCAACGACTCGGGAACCGCAAACGGGAAGCGCTCGGCCAGCGCTGTAAAGAGCCGGTCCTTGGTTTCACCTTCCACGTTGTGGCGTTTGCGGTTGGAAATATACTCGCGAACGCTCTTCTTCAGGTCGTCAACGTTCTCGTAGTTGCCGAGTTCCTTGGCGAAATCGTCGGTCAACTCCGGCATGGTGCGCTTCTTGATGGACTTGACCGAAACCTCGTAGGCCACGGTCTTTCCGGCCAGCTTGGGTTCGGCAAAATCAGCCGGATAAATGACCTCGGCCTTCAACTCCTGGCCTGGCTTGGCGCCGCGCAGAGCGCTCGAAAAAGCGTCCACCGTGTCCTTGCCGCCAATTTCGACCAAGGTGTCTTCGCCCGCAACCGGGGCAGCTTCCGTGTCGCCCTGAATCTGGCCCTTGTAGGAGATCTCCGCCCAGTCGCCGTCGACCAGAGCGCGATCTTCCTCGACCGGCTCAACGATGGCGCGCGACTCACGCAACTGCGCGAGTTCCTGCTCGAACTCCTCTTCGGTAACCTCCGTCGATGGCTTGTCGACGGTGACCGTCTGATAGCCCTCGATGGAAAACTCCGGGACGAACTCAAAAATCGCCTTCACATGCATCGGCTGGCCGTCTTCGACGGTCAGTTCCGTCACACGCGGCTCGCCAACGGGCTTGATGCCCAGGTCGAGAACCGCCTTGTTGAACCGTTCGGGCAGCAAACTCTCGATCGCGTCCTTGCGAATTCCGTCGGCAAAGCGACGCCGCACAACTGCCTCCGGCACCTTGCCGGGGCGGAAGCCGGGGATCTTGGCGTATCTCTTGTAGTTGCCTACCACTTTCTTGTAAGCCTTGGAAACTTCTTCGACCGGGACGTCCAGCACCAGTTCGCGGGTGCAGTCCGGGTTCAGAACCGGGCCATGCTGGTGAACGTGCTCATGATCGTGGCCTTCGTGATCGTGTTCGAGGGCGTTGTTCGCCGTCTCGTCCGCCCCAGACTGGGGGGCATCTTTAACTATGTCGGTAGAACTCAACGTTTCACCTTCCATGCGCTATGCGCGCCATGCAAATTGCCGGACTTGGGATGCAAACTGCCTGTTTCTATCCACATAACGGCCAGCTCTCAGACTGAGACGCAGCCATGGACTGCCGCTCAAGGTGAAAGCACCACCGCGCGGCCAGGGAAGCCCCACATCTCATGGTAAGAGGGTTTGCTGACAGGGTCAAACAGCCAGGCAGGTTTCATCGCCGGAGAGCACCGGGAAAGGCACTTATCTGCTCAGTGACCCCGGCGAAAAGCAGCGATCAGAGAGCAGGGATCAGATCTCCGATTCCAGTGGCTTGCGGACGTAGGGCAAAAACCTGGGATGGGAGGCGCCGCACTGGGCGTAGTAGGCTCGGGCTTCTTCCAGGCTCAGTTCTCCGTTCACCGTCAACCGGACCTCGGAGGCATCTCTGTCCTCCTGTCCATCGTCTTCCCACCAGCAGACCGGACAAAGCGCCAGCGCACCCGGAGCCTCCAACGTTCTGCACCCGCAACAGGGGCAGCGAAAGCAAGTTTTCACAGTTTCCCCCATATATGTATGGACGGCAGCAGTGGTTTGAGGTTTACACGAGAGCCTGCAAAGATGTCCATCCCGGCCGGAGACGCATTTTTTGTTAAAGGGTGCGCTGGTATAAAATTTCGTTCGTACATGCTGCGACCTTTGGTTTTTCCGAGTCAAAAAATATGCCTGATATAGAAGAACTTACCGTGAGCCACTCGCGCGGCCCCAACCGCCCGCTCCTCAACCTGACCGTTGGGGATCTGCTGCATCGCACCGCCAACCGCTTCCCCGACAACCTGGCTGTGGCTGCGCGCCACCAAGGCATACGCCTCACCTGGGCGGAACTGAGCGACAAGGCGGACGCTGTAGCCCGTGGCTTGTGGTCGCTGGGCATCCGCAAGGGCGATCGCGTGGGTCTGTGGTCCAGAAACTGCGCCGAGTGGCTCATGATGCACATGGGCTGCGCACGGGCGGGAGCCGCGCTGGTGAACGTGAACCCGGCCTACCGTTCCTTCGAGCTGCAATACACGCTGACCCGGTCGCGGATGAAAGCCCTCTTCTTGTGGCACAAGGACAAGCACGCCGACTACGAAGAGATTCTGGGCCGCGCCCGCCATGAGATCACCTGCGAACTGAAAGACGTCATTTATTTCGATTCGCCCGAGTGGCCGGCGCTGCTCGAAGCCGAGGGCCAACTGCCCGACCATGTGGACCCGGAAGATATCGCCAATATCCAGTACACCAGCGGCACCACGGGCCTGCCCAAGGGCGTGATGCTGTCGCACAACAACATCGTGAATGATGGGCAGTTTCTAGCCCAGGGCTTCCACTATACGGAAATCGACAAAATCGTGATGCCGATGCCCTTCTTTCACTGCTACGGATGCGTGATCGGCACCATGACCGCCGTCAATACCGGCGCGGCCCTGATTCTGCCCAACTGGACCTTTGAGGCGCAGGCCACGCTGCAAGCGATCCAGGAGGAGCGCGGGACCTCGGTCTACGGAGTTCCGGCCATGTACGTGGCGGAGTTTGCGCTGCCGGACTTCAAAAGCTTCGACCTGACCAGCCTGCGCACCGGCATGATGAGCGGCGCGCCTTGCCCGATCGAGCTGATGAAGCGCGTTCTGAACGAAATGCACTGCAAGGAACTGGTTATTGCCTACGGCCAGACGGAGACTTCGCCGGTCTGCACGATGAGCGACGCCAGCGACTCCATCGAGGTTCGCGTCAACACCGTGGGCCGGGCCATGCCCCAGACGGAGATCAAGATCGTCTCCACCGACACGGGCAAGACTGTGCCGATCGGGGAACAGGGCGAAATCTGCGTGCACGGCTTTACGCTCATGAAGGGCTACGACGGCGACCCGGAAAGCACGGCGCAGGTGATTCAGGCCGACGGCTGGCTGCACTCCGGCGACCTGGGCGTCATGCGCAAGGACGGCTGCATTCACCTGACCGGCCGCTCACGGGACGTGATTATCCGCGGCGGAGAGAACATTTATCCACGCGAAGTGGAGGAATTTCTCTACACACACCCCAAGATCGACGAGGCCCAGGTGGTGGGCATTCCCGATGCGCGGCTGGGCGAAGTGGTGGCGGCCTGGGTGCGTCTGGCTACCGGCGCAGAGGCAACGGAAGAAGAAATCAAGGACTTCTGCAAAGGCCAGATCGCCTACTACAAGATTCCCGCGTACGTCCGCTTCGTCACCACGTTTCCCATCACCCTCTCGGGCAAGATTCAGAAGTACAAGATTCGCGAGTTCGAGATCGAAGCGCATGGGCTGCAGGACCTGGTCAAGACCGTTACGGCCTGACAGGCTGCGGAAAAGTTCCTATGAACCAGGAATTTCTCCATTTTGAAAGAGCACGGGTAAAAGCCGTGCTCTTTCAAAACCATGAACGGACATATCTTCACACCGCAAAGTCGATAAAACCGCGCTCCGGGTCGGTGGAAACCAGCCTGACCGTCACGCGGTCGCCGACGTCCAGACCCTTGGCGCCCTCAACCAGCATTCCATCCACATGCGGATCGAAAGTGCGGACAAAGGTGCCGTAGTTGTTGACGCCGGTAACGATGGCGCGGAAGCTCTGGCCAATGCGCGGGTGCAGCACGACGGCGGCGATGCGCTTCTGCATCTCGCGCTCCACCTTGCGCGCGCCGTCTTCCATCAGCGTGCAGCGGGTAGCGATGGCGTTCAGGTCGCCCTCGGAGTAAGGCTGCGGAGCATGAGCCAGCAACGCCTTCATCAGCCGCTGCGTCACCACGTCCGGGAAGCGGCGGTTGGGCGCGGTCGAGTGAGTGTAGTCCTGCACGGCCAGGCCGAAGTGGCCGGGCGAAACCTCGTTGGGCTTCACCAGCACGTACTCGCCGGGCCCCATCAGCTTGACCACACCCAGCGAGAGATCCGGAAAGCGGTCGGGGTCCTTCTGCTTCTGGGCCAGCAGAAAGTCGTTGAGCGCCTTCGAGTCCGGCTCAACGGGCAGCGTCGCGCCCAGCCCCGCGGCCAGTTCAACGATGCGGTCCCAGCGCTTGGGCGTGCGCACGATCCGGCGAATCGAGGCCACGCCGGCCTGCTCGAAGGTTCTGGCAATGACGCCATTAGCCGCCACCATGAACTCCTCAATCAGCGCGGTGGAGCGGCTCTTTTTGAGGCGCACAATCTCGACCGCCTCCCCGGCCAGCATCACCGGCCGGGTTTCGATGGTTTCCAAGTCCAATGCGCCGTGCTGAAAGCGGCTGCCGACCATGCGCTGGGCCGCCTCATCCTGCAGCTTCAACTGCGCGGCCAGAGCGGCGTTGGCGGCCATCTTGGTTGGCGGCTCTGCCGTGCCTTCCAGCCAGGCGCCGACCGCGTTATAGGCCAGTTGCGCCTGATTCCGAACCAGCGCACGATAAGCCTTGCCGTCCGCGACTGCGCCCGTCGGGTCCACGGCAAACTCGATCACCAGCGCCACGCGATCTTCGTTCTCGTTGAGGGATGTAATGCCCTCGGAAAGCTCCGTGGGCAGCATGGGAAAGACCTTGACGCCGGTGTAAACCGAGGTCGTCTCGCTCCGTGCATGGCCGTCGATGACCGACCCCTCAACGACGCGCGCGTCTACATCGGCGACGCCGATCAGCACGCGGATGCGCCCATCGGCGAGCTTTTCAGCCCACTCGATCTGGTCCAAGTCTCGAGATGTGTCGTTGTCAATCGAGGACCAGAGCAGGTTGCGCAGGTCTTGAAATTCAGCGGTTGAAGATACGGAGGGCGGCTCTGGATGAGCCGCAAGGTCGCTCAGTTCGGTGTCGGTTCCCTTGGGGAAGTCCGGCTCGAAGCCGTGCTCGATCATGGCGGCATGAGCCGCGACGACGAGATTGAAGTGGATTGGATGAGACGTGGAAACTTTGGCGGAAGGATGATTCTCATGGTTGGAAGGCATCGGAATCCGGCTCCTTGAAATCACCAGCCAGCCTATCACGCCGGGGGGTGGAACGCGCGGACAAAAAAACGGGCGGCCATTCCTCGGACCGCCCGTCGTCTTCCTGCGGCTTTGCTATTGAATGCCTAGATCGGAAAGGACTTTGGGCTTGGCTTCATCGACGACCAGCAGGTTATGGCAGGCCGCGCAGTCCTGGGTGATACTCGTGCCGTTCTTGGCCGCGTGATCACCGTCGTGGCAGCGGAAGCAGCCGGGATAGTCCATGTGGCCGATGTGGTTGGGGTGCGTTCCCCACGTCACTTTCATGAAGGGAAAGACGTTTTCGTTATAAAGAACCGCCAGTTGCTCACCCGCGGCCTTTACCAGCGCCGCCTTTGTAGCCATCACCTCAGGATGCTCGGAGCGATAGAAAGCCTCAAGCTGCTGAGGAATCCGGGCGCGCGCCTCCTCTTCGCTGGCGTAATGGCCCTTGAGCAATTCCAGGCCCTTCTTGTGAACCCAGGGCAGATCGGGACTCACAGCGCTCTCGGCCATGGCGCGGTTGAGCGCCTCTTCCGCAGTCATGAAGGTGTGCGACGCGCGGTTGTGGCAATCGATGCAGTCCATCACCCGCCGTTCGCCCCGCGGCACGCCGTGACCCGCGGCGCTGGTGGCGAAGACGGTCTCCGAGCCATCCTGATTCCGCTTTTGCACCCATGGAATGGCGGTGCGGGTCGGGTCGGTGGCGATGTATTCAATGTGCCCCAGGTGAACGCCGTGAATTCCGGTCAGATGAGAGAGCGAATCGCGCCCTCCCAGATGCAGCACCAGCACCGTCTGCGTCTCGGTGTTCTGCTCGTCGTCGGCAAACTTCGACTTCACCAGCAGCTTTTCGCCGATGAATCGCGCCGGGGTGTGGCAGCCCTCGCAGGTATACCGCGCCGGGCGCAAGCTCAGAACCGGCGACGCAATCGGCGTGGGATAGTCGGGAATCCATTTGGGAGCAATCGATGCCAGGGGATGAAGAGTGACCTCGATCAGTTGCTTGGTGCCATTCACCTTGGCGGAAAGGTACGCTGCCGCGCCCGAGCCGATGTGGCAATCCGCGCACGCCACATGAGAGTGCGCCGAGATTTTGTAGGCCGTATACTCCGGGTGCATCACGTGGCATGCCTGGCCGCAGAACTGGGACGAATCCATATAGGCCGAGCCGCGATAACTGGCAATGACCACCACCAGAAGGTTGACGATGGTGGCCACCAGCACGATGTCCAGTCCGTGGCGAAAATTCCTGTCGTTGAGATCGATCTTGGGAAATTCGGCCGGAACCTGCCCGGCCTTGCGCAGCTTTCTGCGGCGCGCCCACACGCCCACCGGGATCAGCAACAGCCCGGCAACGAACAGAGCCGGTAAAAGCAGAAAGAAGATGATGCCGAGATAGGGATTCTCATTGGGCCGGCCAAGCAACTCCACCAGCCAATAGCCGATCATGGTCACGCCGGCGGCGGTGGTGATCGCCCCGCCGGCAAGACTGATGGGATTGTTGCCGAAAAACAGCGCCGGACGCACCCAGCCTTCACGGAATCGTTCGAAGATTGGCACCGTGTCTTTTCACCCTCAAATCAACGGCCTGCCGCTGTTCTTACATACTACCGGGCGGCAACGGCTGTGGGTTCAGGAAGCTGCGGAAGTGACTCACCGCAGCCTTGATCTGCGCATCGGTGAGTCCGGTGGCCGGCTTCATTTTGCCCTTGCCGTTTTTGACGGCGACGAACATCTGCTCCGCCGTCAGCTTCTTGATGGCCGGATCGGAGATAGGCTTCACGCCCATAGCCTTCGCCATCCCCGCGCTGGGCGTGCCGTTGACGCCATGGCAGCTTTGGCATTTGGCTTTGTAGGTCGCCTCGCCCGCGGACTGGGCCAAACACAAAACGCTGGCCAAGGAAACGACCACAGCAAGAACGGCCATCGCCGCATGAGACTGAATCGCTTTTGTCATTGCAAAACTCCCTTTCATGCTTCAGAAACTGCGCCCTTTGCGCCTTGATGAATCAACGTATCAGTACTCGTAGTGAATTCCAAGCGTGTGGATGTTGCCATGGAAGTTGCGCGGGGCCGTCGGTCCAACCGCGGAGCTTTCCCCGTAGCCATAGTAGTTATAGTCGTATTTGAAGGCCCACGCCGGCGTGAATTTCCAAGACAGATTGGCATAGGGTGTCTGGTATTTGGACTGGAGCGAACCGGGGACCTCCGCCGGATTCAGAAGCTCCGTCTTGCCCTCGACCGCGCTCACGCGATAGCCGAAAGACGAGCGGAACTGCTTAACCGGAGAGACAACGAAAGCCGCCGAGCCGAATTGCGTTGGCGCATCAAAGTAACTGGTGCCGTAAAAGGCGGTCGTGCTGGTTGCGCTGTTGACGGCGTTGCCGCAGGTCACGCCCACGGGCATCGGCGTCGAGCCGGAGGGCGCCGCGGCAACGGTGTCAACAAAACAGTTGACCGACCGCGAAAAGGCATCAACATACCCGTAATTCAGATCCAGGCCCCAGTGCTCGTTCGGCGCCAAGGACGCGCCCGCCGCAAAGCTGCGGTTGTGGGCGAGGAAGTTGACGTTGGCGGCGTTGTCGCGTTTCTCCTGGTCGTTGAAGGCTCCGGTAAAGGTCGCCCAGCTCTTTGGCCGGTAGGTCGAACGAAGCTGGTAGTGCTGCGATTGCCGCGGGCTGATCTGCGTGAATGCGCCGTCGGCCCACGTCGTCTCCACCGTGGCGTTGACTCTCCACTCACGCACGGGACGCAGCGCCAGACCCAGCAATCCGCTTTGCTCGCGAATCTCCTGGCTGTAATTCGCGCCGGTCGGCAGGTCTTCGGTCGGAACGGATTCGATATAGCCGACGTGGCGCGAGCGAGTGCGGTACCCGAGCGAAAGCTGGACCCAGTCCGCCGCATCCCAGGCCGCCATTACCGTGTTGGTCTGCGTCTTCTGCCCCAGGAAGTTGCTCGCATTGGTGAGCAGCGGCGTACTCGTCACGGTAGGCGTTGAGGTCATGGAGGCGGTTCCGTACTGGTCTATTTCCGAAAGATAGCCCGTCCCCGACTGGTGAAAGTTCTGGAAGTCGTACTGATCGGAGAGACTGAACGCGCTGGAAACCTGCCACACAATGCCGAAGTCCGCCGAAGCATTGATGTGCTTGCCGCTGGCATAGCCGGTGATCGTGTTGATCCGGGCGTCGTAGCCCTTCGGTGGAGTGTAGCCGGAGTTCGGGTTCCTCGTCTCCAGGCCGTTGAAGGTTTCGTCATACACCGGCAGGTTCATCTTTGCCCCGGTGTAGAGCGCCCGCCCGGTCATCTGAATGTTTTTGAGCGTCGAACTCTGGAAGCGAAACTCCTCGGTGGGGAAGAGCGTACGCGTTGGCTCGGAGCGGTTGTACTGGAGCGTGCCAGCGCAGGTTCCGGTGGTTGTCGGTGGAGTGGTCAGGCCGTTGGAAACGCAGCTTGACGCGGGGATGCTGTCGAAGCCGAGGCTGACAGGCGTGCCGTTGGCAAGCTGGTAATTGAATCCAGCGATCTGCCAATTGGTGTTGCCCTTGCCGTGCGTCACATGCTCTTCAAAGGTGAGGGTGGTGCGCGCAAGCGGCTTCCAGTCCACAGCGCCCAGCCAGGAGTCGGTCGAGTCGCGCCAGTTTTGAAGCAGCAGCGCATCGCCGGCCAAGTGGAGCGAGCTGTAGCTTGGCCCTTGGCTGATGTTCTGCGCATAGCCGGCCCGAAAGCTGACCTTGGCAAGCGGTAACAGCGTCAGATTCACATCCGTCATGCGCCGCACGGTATTGAATCGATGCGGCGCATGCATCACCTGCGAATAGGTGTAGGGATTCTTGCTGGCGTCGATGGCGTTTACGCCTCCGGCAATCAGCGGATTGCCCAGCAGGTTGTAGTCGAAGTACTGGCGGTCACGCCGGAAGAGCCCCTGAAAGTCGTAGAGCTTTCCCTTGGATGCGCGGAGGGTGGTGACGTTGTAAGGATCGCCGCCGTAGCCGGAGCTGGCTTCAAACAGCGAATCGAAGAGCGTGCGCTTCGATCCGCTCACCGGATGCAGCTCCAGGGTGTGATTCAGGAAGCGAGGACCCGACTGGAGATTCACCAGTGTGTCGAACATGGAACCGCTGCCCGCGGTATTGGCGATGTGGCCGCCCAGGTCGAAGGACTGGTGAACGTTGTAACCATCCATCACGGCCCCTTTGTTCTTCGCCGTGTCCTTGGACGGGTTGGCGCTCTGCGACCTGGCGCTGAAAATCGTCAAGAGCGCAGCTAGAACGAAGCCTCCGGCACGAAGAACGGAAGCGCGAGGAAGGAAGCCAGCAAATGCCTTTTGAGAGCGCACGTTTTCCATCTCAAGCACATCTTTCCGTTATGTGAAGAGCCCATTTACCCGTTCCCTGAAAACTTCATCCTTCCGTTACTTGAAGAAGTTGTATTCCGCGTTGGAGCCGTGGATTTGCGTATGGCAGTTGGTGCAGGCCACCTCGGTCGAAACCTGGCTGTGAGCCGGTCCGGTCGGGGAAGTGGCGTGCGGAAACGCGCTGGCGTTGGTCGTCGAGTGGCACTGCAGGCAGAGCGTGTTCACGTTGCTCACGTTCAGCAGGCGCGCATTCTGCGAGCCGTGCGGCGTGTGGCAGCTTGTGCAGCCCTCCACCTTCACCACCGGATGCTCATAGACGAACGGACCCGCCTTTTCCGTGTGGCATTTCGTGCAGATTGCATTCTGGCTGGCCGTCGTGCGCAACATCTTTCCCTGCATCGTTCCATGCGGATCGTGGCAGTCCGAGCACTTGACCAGTCCCTCGTTCACCTTGTGGTGGAAGGGCATGGAGAACTGCGGCTGGAGGTCGGTGTGGCACTGGAAGCACAGCGCGGGCTGGGCGGTCTTCAGCAGGTACTCCGAGCTGGCGGCGGCGTGAACGCTGTGGCAACTCACGCAACTGACGCCAGCCTTGGCGTGAGGCGAACGATCAAAGTTGGCGTGCTTGCCGGAGTGGCAGCCCAGGCACCTGGCATCCACATCCTTGGCCGTAGCGCTGGCGGGGCTGAAGATCTTGCTCTTGTCGCCGCCCCCATCCACATGCGCCTTGCCTGCGCCGTGGCAAGCCTCGCAGGTGAGGCCGGAATGCATTTTGGCCAGCTTGCTGTGAGGATTGGAAGCGAAGTTCTTGGCCTCCGCTTCGTGGCAGGTTGCACAGGTTTCAGCGCCCACAAAATCGCCGGGCGCGGCCGTCTGCCCACCGCCTGTGGCCTGCGCCGCCAGCAGTGGAACGCACAACAGGCCCGCTCCTGCGAGCAGGATCCAACAAGCTCGCAGGCCCCAATCCGAAGCCGCGCCGATCCGTCCCGGCCTGACAAGCCCATCTCTACGCATGGAATACCGCCTTGAGTGGCTTCATAGCCTCTTCAGCAAACCATCATACCCGCATTCGCGACTACACAAAAGCTATATTTCACAACTCCAGAAACTCCACTCGTCGAGGAGGACCCTCTGGCTCCGTGAATCGACTGGTTTTTCTGTGGAACCGGGAATAACGGAATGGAGAAGCCGCTCCTCTTGGTAGAGTGAACATAATTTTGGCATTTATGAATGAGCAAAACTGAACACACCCGCCTTCTTTAGCTCTGCAATGTGAGCCCCATCACATCCACAGCGGTGGAGGCTCCGGCAAACTCACTGTAGGAAAAAAGTCCTTTTCCCGCGAGACCAGCGCGCTTTTCATCTCCTTGCACCGGTCCGGCCTTTACGGCAGCGTGCAGGGCCAGTCAAAGGCCAAGATCTGAACCGGCGGCGGACGGCGCACATCCATGGCGCATAGTGAAAACCCGGCATCAACGAACGCGCGGCAGAAGCATGTCGCCCGGCAGGCTCCCGTGGGATGCGCGGCCTGCTCCAATCGCCGTCCAAGCTGGTTCTGCTCGCTGGGCAGCGCTGTGCTGGCCGATCTCGAGCTGGCCAGCAGCACCCTCTCGCTGCCCGCGCAGGCTTCGCTCTTCAGCCAGGGCGAAGAGGCGCACTGCCTTTATGTCATCTGCGGCGGGTATCTGAAACTCACCGCCGGGCACCATCACGATCGCCAGATGATCGTCCGGATCGCCGGCCCCGGCTCCCTGCTGGGGCTGTACGCGGTTCTCTCCCACGGCGCCTACGAGGTTTCGGCCGAATCGCTGACCTCCGCCCAACTTCGTCCCATTGAGCACGACCGGTTTGTCACCTTCCTGCGCGGCCACAAGGAGGTTCAGGCGCGAGCCGTCCAGTGCATCTGCCAGGAGTACCGCTTCGCCCTGCAGGACGCCTGCCGCATCTCCCTGTCGGAGACCGTGGCCGCCCGTCTGGGGCGTCTGCTGCTCGAACTGGCGCATCAGATTGGCGAGCACCTGGATGAGGGCGGCTTCCGCTTCCCGCTGCTGCTGACCCATGAGGAAATGGCATCCATGGCCTGCACGACCCGCGAAACCGTCACCCGCACCCTGGGCCAATTCCGCAAGGATGGCTGGATCTCCATAGAAGATTCGCTGATTACCCTCCACCAGCCCGATCATCTGCAAGCGCTGGCGTAGGTTTTATGCATCCTTTTTTAACGCTATCCAAGGCCTGACCGCCGAGTCAAAGAGCTATCATCGTATGGGAGTTCATGGTGCATATGACCCGTTTTGTAGCTGGTTTTTCTGCTTTTCTGCTTTTATCCTGCTCTGCCGTTGCACAGAATCCGGCTCCCGCAGCCGCTTCAGCTGCGCCCCAGCCGGCCGTCACCTCGGCCGAAAGCCCGCAGATTGGCGTGTTCCAGAAGATTGAAGACACCTGGTCGGACGCCATCAACCTGCGTGACCAGTACAACTTGGAACTGGTGCTCTCACCATTGTTCATTGATGTTTCCGCCGGCGGAGAAATCACCACGCGCAACCAGCAACTGGCGCTGTTGATTACTGGCGAGGACAAAGTCCTCCATCTCACGCAGAAGGTCATCACCGTGCGCATGATGGGCGACATCGCGGTGGCCAATGGCACCTATGAGATGCGCCACAAGACCAACTCCTCGCCGGTAGACGAAAAGGGCGTCTTCACCCACGTCTTCGAGCGCTCCCACGGCGGCTGGCTGTGCATCAACTCGCAGCGCACCAAAATTCCCGAGGACAACAACCCCAAGAAGAAGCAGTCCGGCTCAGAAACGCCCTTCCACTTCCCGCTCTTCCCCAGATAGCGGAGCAGGCGCCTACAGACCTCTTCCCTTCCCTTGCAGGCGAATCGAAACATGCACCAGGCCGAGCGCGGCCGGCGTCACGCCGGGAATGCCTCTGGCTTGGCCGATGGTGGCGGGCCGCACCCGTTCCAGCTTCTCCCGCACCTCGCGCGAAAGACCGCTGATGGCGCCGTAGTCGAGCCACTCCGGGATTTTGACGGCCTCGGCGGCCTTCAGCTTGACGATGGACTTCCGTTGCTGCTCCAGGTAGCCGGCAAACTTGATTTCGGTCTCCACGGCGCGCGCTTCATTACGAAAGGTACTGCGCAGAAAAGTGGACTGCGCCTCGGCTGGCTGGCCCGCGCTCGGCTTGTAGCAGGCGGCTACTTCCGCCTCGCTGACCGGCTGACCGCTAACTTGCTGACTCGCCAACTCGCTAACTCGCTGACCATCTGAAAACAACGCCTTCAGCACCGCCTCAATGCCCACTTCCGGACGCTTCAGCAACTGCGCCCAAGTCAAGCCGGCGGTCGCCGGAAGCTCGCCGAAGCCCGCCGCTTGCAACCGGTCGCCGTCCACCTTGCGCGTGGTCAGCAACTCCATGAGCACCGCCATTCTTGCCTGCTTTTTTTCGTACGCCGCCCAGGCCTCGTCGCCGATTAGCCCCAGCTTCCGCCCGTAGGGAGTCAGCCGCCGGTCGGCGTTGTCGATTCGCAGGTGCAGCCGGAAGGCGGCGCGCGAGGTAAACATCCGGTAGGGCTCGTCGGTTCCCTTCGAGATCAGGTCGTCGATCAGCACGCCCGTGTAGCCTTCGCTCCGGTCCATGGTGAACGGCGGTTCCTGCTTCACCCACAACGCGGCGTTGATGCCGGCCATGATGCCCTGGCAGGCCGCCTCCTCATACCCGCTTGTGCCGTTGATCTGTCCGGCCAGATAGAGGCCATCCATGCTCTTCACGCGCAGCGAGCGATCCAGCTCGGTCGGGTCCACGCTGTCGTATTCAATGGCGTAGCCGGGGCGCAGCATCTCCGCCTGATCGAGCCCCGGAATCGAGTGCACAATCGCCCACTGCACCTCCATGGGCAGCGAAGTGGACATGCCGTTCAGGTAGACCTCGTGCGTGTGCAGCCCCTCCGGCTCCAAGAAGAACTGGTGCTGCGTCTTGTCGGGGAACTTGACGACCTTGTCTTCGATGGAGGGGCAATAGCGCGGCCCGATGCCCTTGATTTGCCCCGAATACATGGCCGAGCGATGCACATTCTCGCGGATGATGCGGAGCGTTTCCGGCGTGGTGAAGGCGATGTGGCAGGTGATCTGCGGCTGCGCAATCTTCTTGGTGCGAAAGCTGAAGGGCGTCGGCTCGGCGTCGCCCGCCTGCTCGCGGAAGGCCTCCCAGCGAATGGTGCGGCCGTCCAGCCGCGGCGGCGTGCCAGTTTTGAGCCTGCACGTCCGCAGCCCGAGGGCCCGGAGCGCCTCGCCCAGCAGCACGCTGGCCGGCTCTCCATTGCGCCCGGCTGGATAGCTGTCATCGCCGATGTGAATCAGCCCGTTCAGGAAGGTACCGGTGGTAATCACAGTGGCCCCGGCCAGCAACCTGCGTCCGTCGCGCAGATTGACGCCCAGTACCCGGCGGCGCGGTTTGGATGCGGGTGCCCCAGGTCCCGCTTCTGGGACCTGGGATGAATTCTCGCTTGAAGAAGAAAATTCCTCGTCCAGAATCAGCCCCACCACTTCGGCCTGGCGGATATTCAGTCCCGGCTGGCCTTCCAGCACTTCGCGCATCTTCATGCGGTAGAGCTGCTTGTCGCACTGCGCGCGAGGGCTCCACACGGCGGGCCCGCGCGACGAATTCAGCAGTCGGAACTGGATGCCGACCGCGTCGGTCACCTCGCCCATCACGCCGCCCAGAGCATCGACCTCGCGCACCAGGTGTCCCTTGGCCACGCCGCCCACCGCCGGATTGCAGCTCATCTGCGCAATCAGATCGAGATTCATGGTGACCAGCGCCGTTCGCAATCCCATCCGCGCCGCAGCCATCGCCGCCTCGCAGCCCGCGTGCCCCGCGCCCACGACAACCACATCATATTGTTCGGAAAAAGGCATCTGTTGCTATTTTACGGACTCTGCGAGGAAGCCGCAGAACGTTTCTATCTGTGTGTATCTCCGGTCCGGGCGCCTCACGAACAGGTCATCGTCTGTGGGGTAGAGATTTCCATTCTCAGGCATTGGAAGCCATGAAGAAAACCCAAACCGTTCCTGAGCCGAAGCTCATCGCTGCAGTCGCCTCTCACGCCTCCAAAGACCTTACACTAGCAAGAGAATCGATCTGGAAAGAAGGTCCATTATGATTCGCTTCAGGCTTTTGTTTCTGTTTCTGGCAGCCACATGCGCCTCCGGTATTGCCGTGGCTCAGCTGGAAAACTCGTGTGCCGACCTGGGGCACATCAGGTTGGATCACATCGAGATCACGAAAGCGGCCATGATCCCGGCTGGCACCACGATTCCTCCTGCATATCCTGGAGCTCCGGTTACCGGCCCATTACCCGCGCACTGCCGCGTGGATGGCGTAATCAACCGGCGCAAAGGCGCAGGCGGAGAAGAGTACGGGATCGGTTTTGCCTTGGCGCTACCGGAAGCGGCGGCATGGAATGGGGACTTCATGATGCAGGGGGGCGGGGGCAGCAACGGCGTTGTGGCCTACCCGATGGGGGCTTCTTACTCCGGCGACAAACCTGCTCTCGTCCGTGGATTTGCAGTGGCCAGCACCGATACGGGGCATAAGGCGAAGGGCGGTGGCTTTGATTTTGCATTCATGCACGATCAGCAGGCTTATCTCGATTTCGCATACCAGGCCAATGCCGAGGTCGCCGGAGTGGTTAAGCAGATCATTGCGCAATACTATGCGAAGCCTGCGGCGTATTCCTACTTCGTCGGTTGCTCGACGGGTGGACGCGAAGGCATGATCCTGTCGCAACGCTACCCGACGGTTTTCAATGGCATCGTCTCCGGCGATCCGGCAATGCGCACCGGCTTCTCGAATCTTGCCATTGGCAAATGGATTCCGGCGGCATACAACCAGGCGTCGCCAAAGGATGCGACGGGAAAGCCGCTCACGAACAAGTTCCTCAGCGCTGAAGAGCGCCATCTCTTCATGGACGCGCTGATGAAGCGCTGCGATGCCAAGGACGGTTTGGCCGACGGCATGATCTCCGATCCGACGGGCTGCGATTTCGATCCTGCCGCGCTGGCATGCAAGGACGGCCAAAGCGAAGGCTGCATTGCCCCGGAAAAGATTGCGGCCATCAAGAAGGCCTTCGCTGGGCCAAAGAATTCGTATGGGACCCAGGTGTACCCAGGATTTCTCTATGATGCGGGTATTGCGGATACCGGTCCGCTTCCGGGACTGCTCGCTCTCGGCTCCGGTGGAATCTTTGGTCTGTATCCGACGGCGACAGAGATCGATGTCGACAAAGAGGCGTTGCAAGCCTCCGATCCGCTGGTCGAGCCCGCCTCGACCAATCTATCGACGTTTTCTGAGAAGGGCAAAATCCTCTTCTTCCACGGAGACAGCGATCCCTGGTTCTCGCCGTTGGATACGCTTGGGTACTATCAGTCCCTTGCCGCGACGAACGGCGGTGCGGACAAAGTGGCGGAGTGGAGCCGTATGTTCCTTGTGCCAGGAATGCGTCACTGCGGTGGAGGGCCTGCGCTCGACCAATTCGACATGCTCGGAGCCGTGGTCAACTGGGTCGAGAAGGGGACTGCGCCGGAGTCCGTGATCGCTACGGGACGCGCCTTTCCCGGCCGAAGCCGGCCGCTATGCGCATATCCCAAACACGCCCACTACTCAGGGCATGGAGATACGAACGACGTCCATAACTTCAAATGTCAGTGATGTTGCGTCATCGTTTCTCAAGCCGGAAGTGGTACGTCGCAAGGATGACAACTCTCTTTTGGGGAGGGGACGAAAGAACAAAGACATTCGAAGGCTGGATAGCCCCGTGCGTTGAGACTCTCCAGCCGCCAAGCCCCTGCGTCTAATCTGATAGAAGCGCCATGCGAGACAAGAAGACAATGCACAATCGATGGGTTTTACTCACGCTGCTGACGGCCGGGCTGGCCGTGGCCGCGGCGGCGCAGGGCCATGACAGCTTTACGCCCATGGCTCTGGACTCCGGCTTTGGCCGCATGGACCTCACCGCGCCCTCGATCGCGCCGGAAGAGATCATCCGCCAGTTCGCCGCCAAGGAGAGCGAGTTTCAACGGGCGCTGAACCACTACACCTACCGCCGCGTCGCCCGCGTGCAGACCATCGACGACGACAACAAGGTGGACGGCGAGTGGTACGAGGTGGACGACGTGATCTTCGACCCCTCGGGCAAACGCACCGAGAAAACGGTCTTTGCGCCGGAGAGCAGCTTGCAGCGCGTGCAGATGTCACCCTCCGATCTTCAGGACATTCAGCGCGGATACTCCTTCGTGCTCACCGCCGAAGAGATCACCCAGTACAACGTGAAATATGTGGGCCGGCAAAAAGTGGACGAGGTGGACTGCTACGCCTTCGACGTGGCTCCCAAGGTCATCGAAAAGAAGCATCGCTACTTCAGTGGCCGCATCTGGGTGGACGCGACCGACCTGCAGATCGTGGTGACCAACGGCCGCATGGTTCCCGACGACACGCGCAAGAACAACGAAGACCTGCATCCGCCTTTCATGACCTGGCGGCAACAGGTGGACGGCCACTACTGGTTCCCGGTCTACACCAAGGGCGAGGGCATTTTGCACTTCAGCGGCGGCTCGGGCTACCTGGCCCAGGACGTGCACATCCGCGACACCGTGAAATACACCGACTACAAGCAGTTCGGCTCAACCAGCAAGATTATTTACGAGGGACAAGACATTACGCCGTCCGCTCCGCCGCCGAATGGAAAGCAGGACGAACAGCCGCAACCAGCTAAAGGCCGGTAGTAGCTGAAAATCCGGAGCTGGAGCACCTATTCTTGTGCGGGATTCAAGCCTGTCATACTAAAAAAATAGAAGTTCCGGTCCATAGGAGGAGATACAACATGAAACGCTCGCTCGGTGCAAAAACATTGGCTTACCCAACGCCTGCCTGGGTCGTCGGCTCCTACGACGAACAGGGCAAGCCGAACGCGATGGTCAGCGCCTGGGCAGGCATCTGCTGTTCCCAGCCGCCTTGTGTAGCCGTATCCATGCGGAAGGCCACCTACACCCATGGCAACCTGATGAAGCGGCGGGCCTTTACCGTCAACGTGCCGTCCCAGGCTCAGGTGAAGGAAACCGACTATATAGGAATCGTCAGTGGCCGCGATACGGACAAATTTGCCGTCACAAAGCTCACGCCCGTTCGCAGCAATCTGGTGGATGCGCCTTACATTCAAGAGTTCCCGCTGATTCTGGAGTGCGAGATCGTCGAGATCATCGAACTCGGCCTGCACACCCAGTTCGTCGGCAAGATCATCGACGTGAAGGCCAATGAGGACGTGCTGAACGAGGCCGGAAGTCCTGACATTTTGAAGGTGCTGCCCATCATCTATTCCCCCGGAGACAGGGCGTACTACGGCGTCGGCGAATCGCTCGGCCGCGCCTTCAGCATCGGGAAATAGAGCTAAGCTTCAGGCAAAAGAGCAGGTGTACGGCGGAGCTTGCACGGTGAGGTTCGCACGACCCCAGGTCCGAAAAGCCGGACCTGGGGCACCCTAACAGATTTGGGAAATCCGCGAATGCGCGTATTCTGGAAGGTTGCACACCACTTTCATTCAAGATAAGGAAGAAAAAATCATGGCGGAAATCGCTGTTGATGAAGCTCCCGAAGTACCCGCGCAGTTGCCCCAGGTCCGCGTCGCCGTGCTGGGCGCCGGCAAGATGGGCGGCATCCTCCTGCAGGCCTTTCTGAAGCAGAACCTGTTCGCTCCCGACCAGATTCACGCCACCGTGGGCCACGCAGAAAAGGCGCTGGCGCTGAGCGCGCAGTGGGGCGTGGACGTGACGACCAACAACCTGGAAGCGGCGCGGCAGGCCGACCTGATTCTGGTGGGCGTGAAGCCGACCCAGGTGCCGGGCATCATCGAAGAGATTCGCCCGGCGCTGACCAAGGACAAAACGCTGGTTTCATTCGCCGCGTCGGTGAAGACACGCGCCATTGAGGACGCGGCGGGAATTGATATTGCCGTGGTTCGCGCCATGCCGAACACCCCGGCGGCTCTGGGCGCGGGCGCGACCGGACTCTGCAGCGGACGATTCGTCAGCAAAGAGCAGATGAAGTTGGCCGAACGGATTTTTGAGACGGTTGGACGCACAGCCGTCGTGGAAGAAAAGCTGATCGACGCCGTGACGGGCCTGTCTGGCTCTGGCCCGGCGTATGTCTACGTCGTGATCGAGGCGCTGGCCGAGGCGGGCGCCCGGGTGGGCTTGCCGCGCGACATCTCAACCCTGCTGGCCGCGCAGACGGTCTTCGGCGCCGCCAAAATGGTGCTGGATACCGGCTACCATCCGGCGCTACTGAAGGACTCCGTAACCACCCCCGGCGGCTGCACGATCGAAGGCGTGATGGAACTGGAGCAGGGCGGCGTGCGCGTAGCGCTGGTCAAGGCCGTCATGCGTGCCACCGAGCGGGCAAAAGAATTGGCTGCAGGATAAGATTGCGGGTTCGTTGGTTCCCACCCTGCTTGAATGTTCGTAGTTTCCCAGGTCTCAAAATCGAGACCTGGGGCACCCAGCTTGACTGTTTTTTTGGCACGACTGAAGTCGTCCCCTGACACAAAGCTGGTTTCTGACACACGCTCCGAAAGCGACTTCTTCCCCTTGCCCATTCAACGTCCAACCTGGCTTCCCTCTTTCCTGCCGGAACTCAACGGGCTGCGCGGCCTTGCGGTTCTAGCCGTGGTGCTGTACCACTGCCATCCGCGGCTGGAAGGCACGCCGCTCTACTACGCATCCTTGTGGGGATGGGCCGGGGTGATTGTCTTCTTCGTGCTCAGCGGGTTTCTGATTACGTCGAATCTGCTGGGAGCGCGGGACAAGCCGAATTACTTTCACAACTTCCATGCGCGCCGGGCGCTGCGCATCTGGCCGGTCTATGCGCTGCTGCTCGTTGTGGTCTACCTGGAAGCGCCGTGGTTCATCGGGCCGCCGGTCTGGGAGGCTGTGAAGACCGCGCCCTGGCTGGCCTACATCTTTTTCGTGCAGAACCTGTTTCACATTACGCTGCCGCCGGCGCTCGGCCCGACCTGGGCGCTGGCGGTCGAGGAGCAGTACTACTTCATCTGGCCTCCGCTGGTTCGCTTTCTGCGCAAGCCCTGGCTGCTGGCCGTTGTTCTGACGGCAGCGCTGATCGCCTCGCCGCTGCTGCGCCACCTGAGTTTGGGGTGGATGAAGGGCATGCCGGCCCACACGCTGATTCACCTTGATGGCCTCGCTCTGGGCGGCCTGCTGGCGCTGGGGCTCTACACACTCCGGCTCAGCCGCCGCACATGGCTCTGGATCGGGCTCAGTGGGCTCGTACTGGGCATTGCGGCGGCGGCCACCGTGGCCGGAGGAACAGCGCTGCTGGACACGGCGCTGGCAACGGGATTCACCGGCGCCGTACTGGCCTCGATTGCCTACTCCGGCGCGCGCAATCCGCTGAGCGCCGCGTTGCGCCGCGGGCCGCTGGCCTACTATGGCCGCATCAGCTACGGCCTGTTCATGATCCACATCGCGGTTTTCATCTTCTTCGGCTGGTTTGATCTGAAAATGAACCGTTACGGCACGACCGGCAATTTGATGATCGTCGCCTTCCGCCTGGCGGTTTCGACCGCCGTGGCTTCCGCGCTCTGGTACGGCTTCGAGTCGCAAATTCTCAAGCTGAAACGGTATTTTTAGTTTTGGGTTGTCTTCGCTGCCGCTTCGCTCAAACGACGCACCGGAAACTGCCTCAAATAACGCTTCCAAGCATCAAGGTTCATCACATTACAACTGGTTACAAAAGCCTTTTGCCATGGGCCGCCTGGCCCTTCCATTGGAATAGCTTTTCTCAATTCATCGCTTCTGGTCATCAGCATCGAACTATCCAGATTCTTCATGCAGAGGAGAACAATATAGTGTATTTTTCCTTTTACTCTGCCTGACGCATACTCATATAAAAAAGTGTCCCTGTACTTGTATTTAAGATCATTATTTAATTTGTCAGATTGAAACTTCTGCTGAAATTTTTCTTTCCCCTCCGTTTGCGCTCTGGGATTGTCTGGATCCTTTACTTCAATAAAATACGTGTCACCATTCCATTCGAAAATGCAGTCGACAGCTTTCATGCAATGCGTCAACTTATGTATAGCCGGATCGTCGAATTTGCGAGGCGTCACTTGATCAGGAAAATCAATTTCTATGTCTCCCTCCCGAAATGCCGTCATTTTGCTGTTCCCCCAAAACTACGTTTCACTTCCTCGTCGTAAAGCCGGTCGAGGGTTCCGGCAATGTCGTTTGGATCAATTCCACTATACGTATCGCTAACTCTCGACACCACTGGTCCAACCGGCTTGTCTGCAACCAGCTCCCGAAAGAGTGAAATGTACTTAATCGCAGACTTCTTGCCTGCCTGCAAATCAAACTGCTTCAGTAAAACATAGTTATGGGTGGTAAGAAACACCTGCACGCCCAGTTCCTGGAGCTTGAAAATGACATTAACAACCTGCTGCATCATCGATGGATTTAGATTCGCCTCCGGCTCATCCCAAAAAAGTATTGACCCCTTAGTCAATGTTCCATTCTGAATTAGCAGCCAAACAAGAGCAAGCTTGCGTACCCCTTCAGCCAGCAATGGAAATTCGAGATCGCCGTTTTTGTTCTTCAAAAAAAAAGTCTCGCCCTTAACAATGACCTTTCCTTCTATGGCATTCTCAAGCGCTCCCAACAGAGCTTTTCTGTCGCGCGCAGCAGGTCCAGACAATATAGGGAGATACGCCTTCTTGATAATATCCACATAGACCTCCTCCACGTTCCACTCCCGCTTGGCGGAAACCGCAATAAACCCTGGCGCAAAGGCGAGCATCTCCTTTACCGGGATAAATGCAGTGGAAAGAGGTTTAAGCGCCCATAAAAGCCGGCTCCTAGAGTATTTATCGGCTGCGCCCTTTTCGTGATTTGAGAATGAGGCTCTAATCCGCATTCCGCCTTCGCGAACAACGTCAATTTGCGCCGTGGAACTTCCTGGTTTACGGCGAACGAGCCGTCCGATTGCCCCGTTATACGGGCTAAACACATTACGCAGCTTGACGCCGAAGGGCTTATCCCTGTCTTCGCCCTCCGTAATTGCACAAGCGGCATACAGAACCTTAAGGATATGGGTTTTTCCGGTTCCGTTCACTCCAATGAGCACATTAATGCCAGGAGAGGGCTTGAGGTCGAATTTTTCAAAAGACGTAAAATTCTGTAGCCTGAGGCTGGTTATATGATCCATCTTCGGCCTTTGCCTTTCGTTCCGTATAATATCAGAGCTTCATTCCGCTTTTCGCATCGTCTCAGAGCATTTGCACCCCCGAACCATATATGAAACCCCTGCCAAGTACAACCTAGTCCAGAGTTGCGGCATCCGATGAATCGCGGAAGGATGTTGCCTGTCGAGATTGTTCCGGCAAAAGGCAGGGGCTTTTCATGAAAAATTGACCCGCGCAGGGCATATTCCGGGAATCCGCAAAGTGGGCCAGCGTACTGAAAAAAATTGACTTGATTCACCGTGAACCGCTGGTAGCGGCTGTAGGCTTCTGCAAGGATGATGGGTTACCCTAATCTTGTGAGGTGCATGATGAGTAAAATGACGAGCAAAGTTCCCCTGAGCCCGGAAACACCGGAAAAAACGAGCAAGGCTTCCCCGAGCACGGAGACACCGGCAAAGACGAGCAAGGTTCCCCTGAGCCCGGAAATGCTGGCGAAGATGAACGCCTACTGGCGTGCCGCCAACTATCTTTCTGTTGGCCAGATTTATCTGAAAGACAACCCGCTGCTGGAGCGTCCGCTCACGCTGGACGACGTGAAGCCGCGCCTGCTGGGCCACTGGGGCACTACGCCTGGACTCAACTTCCTTTACGTGCATTTGAACCGCCTGATCCGCGAACGGGACCTGAACATGATGTACATCATCGGCCCCGGACACGGCGGACCAGGACTGGTGGCAAACACTTATCTGGAAGGCTCCTACACGGAGATTTATCCCCACATCGAGCAGAACCGGGACGGCATCAAGCGCCTCTTCCGTCAGTTCAGCTGGCCCTACGGAATTCCCAGCCATGTGGCTCCTGAAACGCCTGGCTCGATCCACGAAGGCGGCGAACTGGGCTACTCTCTGGTCCATGCGTATGGCGCGGCCTTCGACAATCCAGATCTGGTTGTGGCGTGCGTGGTGGGCGACGGCGAGGCCGAGACCGGACCGCTGGCCACAAGCTGGCACTCCAATAAATTCCTCAACCCCGCCACCGACGGAGCGGTACTGCCCATTCTGCATCTGAACGGGTACAAGATCGCCAATCCTACGGTGCTGGCGCGGATTCCCGCCGCCGAACTGGACAGCCTGATGCGCGGCTACGGCTATGAGCCGTACACGCTGGAAGGCGACGATCCGATGACGATGCATCAACAAGCCGCGGAGCTGTTCGACAAGGTCTTCGACCGCATCGCCGAAATTCAGGATGACGCCCGCAAGGCCAAAGGCGCAATCGCTCGCCCGGCATGGCCAATGATCATCATGCGCACGCCGAAGGGCTGGACCGGACCAAAAGTTGTCGATGGCAAGCCGGTGGAAGGCACTTGGCGCGCGCATCAGGTTCCGTTCTCCGAGTTGCGCGAGAAGCCGGAACACATGCGGCTGCTGGAAGAATGGATGCGCAGCTACAAACCCGAGGAGCTGTTCGACGACAAGGGCGCATTCCGCACGGAGTTGGCAGACATTGCGCCCAAGGGACGGCGGCGCATGGGCATGAATGTCCACTCCAACGGCGGCCTGCTGCTGGAAGCGCTGAAAATGCCCGACTTCCACGATTATGCGGTGGAGATCGAAGGCCGCGGCCAGAAGGACGTCGAATCCACGCGGGTGCTGGGAAAGATGCTCCATGGCGTCATGGAAGCCAACAAGGAGCAGAAGAACTTCCGCGTCTTCGGGCCGGACGAGACGGCCTCCAACCGCCTCGGCGACGCAATTACCGGGACCGGCAAGGAATGGATGGCTCAGACGCTGCCGGTGGACGAGGACCTGTCGCAGACGGGCCGCGTGATGGAAGTGCTCAGCGAGCACATGTGCCAGGGATGGCTGGAAGGCTACCTGCTGACCGGCCGGCACGGCTTCTTCTCCTGTTATGAAGCCTTCATCCACATCATCGACTCGATGGTGAACCAGCACGCCAAATGGCTGAAGGTGACACGGGAGATTCCGTGGCGCAAGCCGATCGCCTCGCTCAACTACCTGCTCAGTTCGCTGGTATGGCGGCAGGATCACAACGGCTTCTCGCACCAGGACCCGGGCTTTATCGATCACCTGGTGAATAAGAAGGGCGAAGTGATTCGGGTCTATTTGCCACCCGACGCAAATACGCTGCTGGTAACCGGAGACCATTGCCTGCGCAGCAAGAACAACATCAACCTGATCGTTGCCGGCAAGCAGCCTGCTCCGCAGTGGCTCACCATTGACGAGGCGGTCGCGCACTGCCACGTCGGGCTGGGCGTGTGGGAGTGGGCCTCGAACGACAAGGGCTCGCCTGATGTCGTCATGGCCTGCTCAGGCGACGTGCCGACGATGGAAACACTGGCGGCGGTTTGCCTGCTGCGCAAGCTGGAGCCAGATCTGAAGATTCGCGTGGTCAACGTGGTGGACTTGATGGCGCTGCAACCGCCAACCGAGCATCCGCACGGATTGGACGACGAGAACTACGACCTGATCTTCCCGCCGAACACGCCCACAGTCTTCGCCTTCCACGGTTATCCGTGGCTGATTCACCGGCTGACTTACCGGCGGCACAATCACGACAGCCTGCATGTGCGCGGCTACAAGGAAGAGGGCACAACAACCACGCCCTTCGATATGTGCGTGCTCAACAACATCGACCGCTTCCAACTGACGTTGGACGCCATCAAGCGCGTACCACGACTGGCCGCAAAAGTGGACGCGGCCGAGCAGTGGTACTCCGAAGCCATCCAGCGGCATCACCTGTACGTGGCCGAAAACGGCGATGACCTGCCCGAAATCAAGAACTGGCGCTGGTCGCAGTGCTAACTCGCTGTTAACTTGCTAACTCGCCATGTCCGGCCCTGCCGGGCATGGCCTTTAACTTGCTGACTTATTCAGCTCAAAACAGAGGTTTATTTTTATGGCGTCTTTACCCGTATTGGTTTTGAACAGCGGCTCATCTTCCATCAAGTTTTCAGTCTATGAGGCCAGTGACGGCCAGAGAACCAAACTTCACGAGGGAGCCGTCGACGGCATCGGCACCGATCAGGGATCGTTCTGGATCAAGGACGCCAGCGGCAAGAAGCTGGTGGACCAGACGCGCGCCCTGCCGACGCGCGCGGTGGCTTTCAAGCTGGTGGCCGACGCGCTGCACTCCACATCTTTCCCCAACCCGGTGGCCATCGGCCATCGCATGGTTTCCGGCGGGCCGACGGTGCAGGACAATCAGCGCATTACGCCCGAGCTGATTGACGAGATGGAGCGCTACACCGCTTTTGCGCCGCTGCACACGCCCATCGCGGTTTACATCATGCGCGAGGCGCTGCGGCTGTTCCCCGGCATTCCCAACTTTGTCATCCTGGACACCTATTTCCATCGCACCATGCCGGAAGTCGCCAAGCACATGCCCATCCCCGCGGAGTATGTCGATATGGGCGTCCGGCGCTACGGCGCGCACGGCGTTTCCTACGAATCGATCGTGTACCAGTTGCAGCCCAACGTACCCGAAAAGCTGATCGTCGCCCACCTGGGCAACGGCGCTTCGATTTCCGCCATCCGCAACGGCGAGTGCCTGGATACCTCGATGGGCCTGACGCCCACCGGCGGCATCATCAGCGGCACGCGCACGGGCGACATCGATCCGGGCGTGCTGCTGTTCATCCTGCGCAAGATTGCCGAAACGGCCAAGACCGCCGAGGAAGCCGCCGACCGGCTGGAAGTCGTGGTCAGCAAGAAGGCGGGCCTGCTGGGCGTAAGCGAACTGTCAAACGACATGCGCGACCTGCGCGACGCCATCAACGCCGGCAACGCCAAGGCGAAACTGGCCGTGGACAAGTTCACCTGGACCATCGCCCGGTGGATCGGCAGCTATGTGGCTGAACTGGGCGGGCTGGACATGCTGGTCTTCACCGGCGGCATCGGCGAGAACGACATCAATGCACGCGCCGAGATCTGCGCGGGCTTGGGTGCTCTGGGCATCATCGTCGACTCCGAGCGCAACAACTGCCGCGGCGAAGCCACCATTTCCGCTGCCAACTCGCCGGTCATCGTGCGCGTCATTCCCCCCGCCGAAGACCTCATCATCGTGAATCACGTCGTACGGCTGATGGGCAAATAATAAGAACTTGAAAACCACTGATTGAGCCGGGGTGCAGAACCACTCGGCTCAATCAAGGGCATTCCTTCCAAACATTGACCTGTCCCTTCCAGACGCACCATCATCTCACCGATCAAGATAAAGGCCCAGGGCTGAAACCCCCTGCTCCCTTCGGAAGCTCCGATCCACAACGCGAGTGACAGCAAAGGCAGACGGAACTTTGCCTGCGCGGGTGCGATTCATTCTGGTGCGATTTTGGAATAAGGAAAAGTGCGGGGAGAGCCGGCTCAGGCGGTGAGACGCTCAAGCTGTTCGGGCTTGACGATGGTCAGACTGGAGCCCTTGATGGTGATCCACTCGTCGCGGCGGAACTGGTTCAGCAGGCGGGTAACGGTTTCACGCGAAGTGCCAGCCATGTTGGCAATCTCTTCGTGCGTCAAGGCCATGGTGAAGTGAAGTTCATGCTTGCCGTTGGCCGAGGCGCGCCCCCAATCCAGCAGCAAACGAGCCAGCCTGCCCGCCGCTGAGCCGGAAAGCGCCAGACGCTTGGCGTCATGGAAAACAGTCAGGTACTCGCCGGAAAGAGACTGCGCGGCGTGCATGCTGGCGATGCCGTGGCGACTCAGAAAGTCAATAAACTCCTGCTTGCGAACGGTTTTTACCTGACAGGGCTCGATGGCCTCGGCGGTCACTTCGTGGGGAACATTGGCGAGCACAGCGCTCAGGCCCATGACGTCGCCGGGTCCGGCGATCTTCAGAATCATGGTTTTGCCATCGCGGGAAGTGGAGGAGATTTTGACTTGTCCGTAACAGATGATAAAGACGTTACGCGCCGGATCGCCCTCTGAAAACAGCTTGGCGCCGCGGGCGTGGTTCATCATGATGCCGATTTGGTCATAATCGGCGAGCGCCTCGGGAGTGAGATTGCAGAACATCCGCAAATGGCGATGCTCACAATTCACACAATCTTCCGGGGGGTGATGAGAATGAAAAGACGCCATGGCTTCGCCGCTATGCAAATTGAAGTATAGCGCACTTTGGAGGGGTAGAAGACAGGGATCTTCTCTTGACTCTTCGCCGCGGCCCAGAAAGCCCTGGCAAAAAGACCCCGGAAGACCAGAAATTATCTCCTCCTTGGCCTTTCAGGCCGCGGAGTCTCGCTGACGAAGCCTCACTGCGCGGCTGAAGCAGCAAGTGATATAGGCGCGGGAAACCTCCCGGGCCAATTCCTCCAGCAACTGCATCCGAAGGGGTGGATAACTTTGAAACGCCTGATTGAGCGCTTCCATGGGCAGCATCAGAACCGAACCGGCGGTCTGCGCGGCAAGCGTGTAGGTATGATGTCCATCCCCCAGGACGGCCGCCAGTTCAACCAACTCCCCGGCGCGAACCGGCCCTAGCGTCAGCCGCGTCTCCAGCCGCTCGGCCCTGCGCAGGAACTGGCCCGCGCTCACCAGATAAAGCCCGTGGCAGACGCCGAACTGGCTGAAAGCAACATCCCCGGCACCAAAGTTGATGCACTGAGCCGCGCCGCTCAGCAGCCCTCCAACGGCCGGAGGGCATTGCAGCAAATCGGCCACGGGATGGGCGCGGACGGCTTCCATTCGCAGGAATCTTGCCTCACGCGTCATCGCTCCATCTCCCTTTGCCACCGCCCTGGATCTGCTTCCACGAACCGGGGCTGCACCCCACAGCCCGGCCTCTGATGGGCGAACGTCTTTGGTCCTGCGAGTTTGCGGCGAATCGAGTTCCATAAAGGACAAATCGCTCCCAAAGCAACAAATCCGGAAACCCGGAAGATAGAGATCGAGCGGTGCTTCCTCTGGCTTCTGCCTGATGGATAACGAGTCTGCGCCCCTGAAAGAGGCAATGACAGTGACATCTTTCACCCCAAGCTGTGACTTCTGTCACAAGTCATTTCTCAAGAAGCACTTGGATTTTTATTGAATTTTGCTCAGACGGGGCGTATTTTTGCGGGGTTTGTGTTCCGGCGCAAGGAAATCGGCGGGGATAGGACAAAGCTCCGCCAGCGGGCTTTTCTATTCCCGAATCCCTAACCCCTAACCCCTAATCCCTAATCCCTAATCCCTATTTCAGATCAGCTCGACGCCCCAGAGATCGTGCAGGTGGAGGACACCTTCGACTTTGTTTCCGGCATCGACGACGACCAGCGAGGTGATCTTGCACTCTTCGAGAATGGCCAGGGCCGTTGCGGCCAACTGATTCGCAGCGATGGTCCGAGGATGGGGATTCATGGCTTCGCCGGCGGTTTTACCGAGCGCCGCGCCGCCCTCGCGCTCGAGCAGGCGCCGCAGATCGCCGTCGCTGATGACGCCGCAGAGCTGGCCTTGCTGCTGGACAGTGGTGATGCCCAGCTTCTTGCTCGACATCTCGTAAATCACGTCAGTCATGGAAGTCGCTGGCTCGACCACGGGCACTTTATCGCCCGCGTGCATCAGGTCGCGAACCTTGGCCAGTTGCTTGCCCAGCTTGCCGCCGGGATGCAACTCGGCGAAGTCCTCGGCGCGGAAGCCCTTGCGCAGGCTGACCGCGATGGCCAGAGCGTCGCCCAAGGCCAACATGGCGGTAGTGGAGGCGGTGGGCGCCAGATTCAGCACGCCGGCTTCGCGCTCCACGCTGCAATCGAGAGCCACATCGCTCGACTCGGCCAAGGTTGAACGCGGATTGCAGCAAAAGCTGATCAGCGCGTCGCCCTTGCGCTTGAGCGTGGCCAGAAGGCGCAGAATCTCCTCGGTTTCGCCCGAGGCCGAGAGCGCCACGACCACATCGTCCGTCATCAACATGCCAATGTCGCCATGCACTGCCTCGGCCGGATGCAGGAACAAGGCCGGCGAACCGGTGGAGCTGAGCGTGGCCGCAATCTTCTGTGCAATAATCCCGCTCTTTCCCATCCCGGTCAGCACCACGCGGCCGCGCTGGTCGCCGCAGTGCAGAAGGAGTTCGACGGCGCGGTCAAAGTCGGCGGCCATCGGCCCTTCCAGGCGCGTGGCTAGAGCTTCGAGGGCTGCCGCCTCGGTGCGAACCAAAGTCGCCGGTTCGGTGGCTGTCGACAACGCGCGGCCTGCTTCATGGGTTGCTGGGCTGGATGGATTTTCTTTGTCGCTCATCGGTTTTTGATGGTATCAGCTTCCACCGGTTTTGGTGGAATGGGCGGTGGCAGGTCAAGATGACTCCGCATAAACGCCGACTCGTCAGAGTCGATTGTCCATGAAGCAGTGTACCCGTTCCCGATTGATTCAACACGCGCCCACGAGTCATGGGCAAATCGACTTTTGCGCCGGATAGTAGTTAGCGCGGGCTCTGAGCCGCTTTGGCGAAGTGGAAGACGCAGTTGACCTCGTGCGTGTCAGGGTCGACCTTGACGTCGTAAGTGGTGATGACTGTTTGCATCCATTTCGTCATGGGCTTGTCTTTCTTTTGTGCCAGCGCCGCAAAGCTTGAGAGGTAGCTTTCGTCAAATACGTCGCCGGGCGCCATCTTCCATGCGAGCTTCAGCTTGGCGGCCATCGCGTCGGAGGCTCCGTCGAATTTGACCGAGGCTAGCCGGTACTGCGCGCCCGGAGCGATTTCCAGGCTGTAACTCACGATATGAGTCGCCTCATTAAAGGAGGGGCGTGAAACGATGGAACTATCGAGATAGCCCTTGGCATGGTATGCGTCGCGAACGGCGAAGAGAAACAGATCAAGCGGCCGTCCAGAAGCGGCCGTGTATTTGGCTAGGCGTTTCTCAACCTCCGCTCGCGCGACCAGCGCATTGGCTAGAAAGTCGATGGTTCCGAGCTTGTAGATACCACCTTCCTTGATCGTTACCGTATAGGGAATATCGACGGACTGATCCGAGACGATGAAAGGATCATTCTGGGTAACATCGACTTGCACGGCCGCATAACTTTGGTCCTGGTAGAGGTCTTCGAAAATGTGCTGAAGACCGATGGTTGTGTTCTCTGTGTCGAAGCTGTTTCCGGTTTGGCCGCCGGCCAGGAGGCTGGCTTTGGCCTGCATGACGGACGAGATGCCGACAATCTGAATGTGGCCGATGCGCACTGCCGGGGAGACGACGGTGAAGTTCATCGCCGTGAGCTTTTGCGGGCCCAGGCCGCTGGTGAGAGCGGCTTTCACCGTAGCCTTGACGCCTTTGGCCGTCAGCAACTCTTCGAATGTCTGACGAATTCCTTCGAGCATGGAGCCGCTGGCGGGCAAGAGGCCGCGATAGAGCGGGAAGCGCTCGTGAAGCTGGGCATCGAGTTCCTTGCCCGGCGTCAGAGGCACATTCTCCAAGTGCATGGGAAAGAGCTGGCTGGAAGGCGTCAAGGTAAAGAGCTGCGTCTTGCTGTCGGAGGTAAACTTGACCTCTTTGAAGAGCCCTGTATCGCTGAGCTGCTTGGCGTGAGCTTTCAGCTCGCGGGAGTTCAGCCGCGCGTCCGGCTTCAAACCGGCGGCTGCGAGCAGTTCCTGTTGCGTGTATTGCGGTGCGCCCTGAAAGCGGATCGCCTTGGGCGGAGCTTTTCTCTGCGCCAGCAAGGGAAAAGAGCAGATCAAAAGCAAAGCTACAATGAGCGCGCCAGACAGTTTGGTCATGTTTGTCAAGATTAGCAAAGAGAGGCCGCTACGGCCAGAGGGTTTTCTGTCAAGCCGGAGATTTGGCTGCCTACACCGGCGGGTGGCCCACATCTCAAATATTCTTCACAGGATTTGGTGGATCTCGCGTTTGTGAGGAAGGATTGCATCCGTTTCTTCCTCCGCGCTCTGGTCCAGAAGGACGCAATCTTCTCTCACAATGCTCACGCTTGATCGCGCCAGAGCATGACGCCGCCGAGGATGCCGGTTTCGTTGGAGATGATCTTCACGTTCGGGCCGGGAGTGAAAAGAATCTTCTTCGCATTGCCGCCGCCCAGATAGAGATAGTCCCAATTGAAGGTGGCCGCGGTCTGCTTGATGGCGGCCTCAAGAAAGTCGTTCCAGCGCGCCTTGCCGTACTTGTCGAGGCCGCGACGGCCCAGATAATCCTCGTAGACCTGACCCTTCTTGCGCCAGGGATGATGGGCCAGTTCCAGGTTGGCAGCGAGGTGGCCGCCGGTGAACAGAGCCGAGCCGAGGCCGGTGCCCAGCGTCAACACCAGCTCGACGCCCTTGCCCTGAATGGCTCCGTAGCCGGCCACATCGGCATCGTTGCCCACGCGGACGGGCTTTTGCCAGCGCTCGGCCAGCTTGTCTTGCAAGGGGAAGTTCGCCCAGTCGGGATGCAGGTTGGCAGACTGGATGGTCACGCCGCGCTTGACAACTCCGGGAAAACCGACCGAAACGCGGTCAAAAGCCGGCAAAAGCTTCCGCAGCTCGTCGAGTTTTTCCAGAACGGCCTGCGGCGTGGGCACGATCGGCGTGAGTACGCGCTGGCGCTCGCTGACAGGCTTGCCATCCGCATCCAGCAGCATGGCCTTCAGGCCAGAGCCGCCAATGTCGATCGACAGCGTGACGGGGCCAGCGGGGAGGTACGGGACGATGGGAGCGGCGGCTGTGGAACCTCGAGGTGTCATCAGCAGAAATTGTACTGTGAACGGGTGAGTTTGCAAGCGCCAAATGAAGGCGCGATGCACAAATCACGCCTTCAGCGCCCCAAATCCCCTACACTGAGTCTTGTCCTCCATGCCTGCCTACTGCGAAATCGCGTTGCCCGTTCCGCTTGACCGCGTCTTTACCTACGCGATCCGCGAGGGACAACGACCACAGCGGGGAGCGCGGGTAATCGCACCTTTCGGCAAGCAAAAGCTGATCGGGGTGGTCACGGCGCTGCACGCCAAGGCTCCGGTGGACGTCGAGGTGCGGTACCTGGAAGCGGTTCTGGACGACGAGCCGCTGCTAAGCGACCGGCTGCTGGCGCTGGCCGATTGGATGGCGCAATACTATCTGGCGCCCCTGGGCGAAGTGCTGCGCGGGATGTTGCCGCTGATGGCCGAGGTGCGGCGGACGGTTTATTACCGCATGACAGACCTGGGACGGGATGTGCTGGCGGCTTCTGAGGAAGAGGCACCCGTTCAGTTTTCATTGTCAACCAAGGCTGGCTTGAATCGAGGCGGCGCGAAGCGGCGCAGCAGGATTTCCGCCGAGGAGCAGGACCTGGAGCGGCGCGTGCTTGAGCGGCTGGCCTCGGGCGAGGCGGTGAAGGTTTCGACCTTGCGCACGGCCACGGCGGCCACGCTGCCCGTGCTCGCCGGCATGACGCGCAAGAAATGGATTGCCCGCGAGACGGCGACCGTCGAGCGCGACGCGCGGCGCATGGAGCGCTTTGCCGTACTGACGGCCGAAACGCGGCTGCCGTCGCTGACCGAAAAGCAGCAGGCCATTCTGGCGGAGTTGGCGGCCTGCAAGGGTGAGCTGCCGCTGGCCGAGCTGCGCCGCCGCAATCTGCCCAGCTCCACGCTGCAAACGCTGGTGCGGCGCGGCCTGGTCCGCATTGAGGAGCGGCCCGCTGCCTTCCGCATGGGCGGACTGGAACCGGCCGGCGGGCCCTTCCGGCTGAACGAGACGCAGACGGAGGCGCTGGCCAGCATTGCGACGGCTCTGGGGCGCTTCCAGCCGTTTTTGTTGCACGGCGTGACCGGCTCGGGCAAAACGGCGGTTTATCTGGCGGCCATGCAGCGTGCTCTGGACCGCAATCTAACCTCGATTCTGCTGGTTCCGGAAATTGGCCTCACGCCGCAGATGGTGGGCCTGTTGGACGCGGCCTTCGGAGACAAAGTCGCGCTGCTGCACTCGGCCTTGACGCCCGAGGAGCGCAGCGAGCAGTGGCGGCGCATCCGGCGTGGCGAGGCGCCCATCGTCGTCGGCACGCGGTCGGCGATCTTTGCGCCCGTGCCGCATCTGGGCCTCATCGTGGTGGACGAGGAGCACGACCAGAGCTACAAGCAGGAGGAGACGCCGCGCTACAACGCCCGCGATGTGGCCGTCGTGCGCGCCAAGCTGGAGGGCGCTGTGGTGGTGATGGGCTCGGCCACGCCGTCTCTGGAAAGCTGGCACAACTCCACCCTGGGCAAGTACCAGCGCATCGAGATGCATGAGCGCGTGATGAACCGTTCGCTGCCAGCGGTCGAGCTGGTGGACATGCGCAGCGAGTTCAAGGAAACCGGCGCAGAGCAGCTTTTTTCCCGCTCTCTGGTCGAGCAGACCCGCCTGGCCCTTGATCGTGGCGAGCAGGCGATGATCCTGCTGAACCGCCGCGGCTACTCGTTTGCCGTCATCTGCCGCGCCTGCGGAGAAAAGCTGCAATGCGAGAACTGCGCCATCGCGCTGACCCACCACAAGCGCTCGGCCGAGGACGCCGAGCAGGCCCGCGAAGGCCAGCGCCTGGAGTGCCACTACTGCGGCTTCCGTCAGACCGTGCCCGCCCGTTGTCCCAAGTGCGGCAGCGAACACCTCTACTTTCTGGGCGCGGGCTCGCAACAGGGCGAGGAGCGGCTGGCGGAAATCTTTCCCGGCGCGCGCATCGGCCGCATGGACCGCGACACGGTGCGTGGCCGCTTCGATCTGGAACGGCTGCTGACGCGGCTGCACTCCGGCGAAATCAATCTGCTCGTGGGCACGCAGATGATCGCCAAGGGGCACGACATTCACGGCGTCACGCTGGTCGGCGTCGTCGGCTGCGACCACTCGCTTTCCATGCCCGACTTCCGCGCCGCCGAGCGCGTCTTCCAACTGATGACGCAGGTTTCCGGCCGCGCCGGACGGGGCGAGCTGCCGGGCCGCGTCGTGGTGCAGACCTACTACCCGGACCACTACGCCATTCTGGCCGCCAGCCACGGCGACTACGCGAGCTTTGTTGAGCAGGAGCTGAAGTACCGGCGCTGGATGCACTACCCGCCCTTCGGAGTGCTGGCCAACGTGCTGGTGCAGTCGGAAAAGCTGGACGAGGCGGCCGCCTGGTCGTCGGAGCTGGGCAAGTGGTTTCAGACCGCAGCGCCGGAGGGCGTCCGCGTGCTCGGCCCTTGCACCGCGCCGATTGCGCGGCTCAAATGTGCCTACCGCTTTCACATGATTCTGAAGGCGTCCTCGCGCCGTGCGCTGAACGCGGCCCTGCGCGGCATGTTGACCCACGCCGACAAGGCCGGAATTCCGCCGCGTAATGTGATTGTGGATGTGGATGCGCAGCGTCTGATGTAGCCACCTGCGGCGGCAGGTGGCCCGGTCATCGGCCCTAAAGAATCATCGAGAATCTGTGCCCCGTTCATCGCGGCTCTATCGCGATGAGCGGGTCTTCCGGAGATGAGCGGGTTTTGAGGCCAGATCGTGTCTGGACTACGATGGGGCCATGCCATGCGGTCTGAAACGGTTTCAGAAAGCGGAGTCTCTCCACTTCATCACGTTCAGTTGCTTTCACCGTCTCCCTCTGCTCGATGCGCCTGAATCCAGGAACACCGTTGAGGCCGTATTGGAACTGACTCGTGCACGGCATCAGGCGAGGGTCTACGCTTACGTTCTAATGCCTGAGGCAGGTGGCCCGGTCATCGGCCCTAAAGAATCATCGAGAATCTGTGCCCCGTTCATCGCGGCTCTATCGCGATGAGCGGGTCTTCCGGAGATGAGCGGGTTTTGAGGCCAGATCGTGTCTGGACTACGATGGGGCCATGCCATACGGTCTGAAACGGTTTCAGAAAGCGGAGTCTCTCCATTTCATCACGTTCAGTTGCTTTCACCGTCTTCCTCTGCTCGATGCGCCTGAACCCAGGAACACCGTTGAGGCCGTATTGGAACTGACTCGTGCACGACATCAGGCGAGGGTCTACGCTTACGTTCTAATGCCTGAGCACGTCCATTTGCTCATCAACGAGCCGCCATCGATTCTCGTGGCTCAGTTTCTCAAAGCCGTAAAGCAGATCACATCGCGCAAGCTGAGAGGCCAGCGCGAGAAGTTCTGGCAGGAACGCTATTTTGACAGCAACATTCGTGGTGAAGCCGCTCGCTCCGAAGTGATCCGCTATATTCATCGGAATCCGGTGAAGCGCGGATTGGCAGAAAAGCCGGAAGATTGGGCCTGGTCAAGCTTCCGGCACTACGCGACCGGTGTTCGAGGAACAGTTGAGATCGAGTCCGAGTGGACGGCAAGTCATCGCGGCCCACTCATCGCGATAGGGCCGCGATGAATGGGGCACAGCCATCTATCATCGCTAACTTCGAAGAAGATACAATCGATGCCTGGGCCACCTGCCGACATAAGAGGAATTTCGAGGGCTTATTCATATGCACAATCTCACTGGAGTAGGTGCGTTTTTTGGGGTTGGCGTTTCCGCGTTGGGAGTGCATGGGCTTCGGTATATGCAGGCTCGTGTTTACGGAGGCTGGAATCGGGTTCGGATTACCCACCACCTGACTGGAAAATACCGAGCCTTGATTCGTGAAGGGAATGAACCTCTCTGGCCTTTAGTACTCTATAGAGTTTGTTTTCCACTGGGCATCGCTATCGCCTTCGCATCCATACTTTGGGTAAAGTGATGGCGGGCAGTGGCAGGTGGTCCGCTCATCATCCCTGAAAAATCACTGTGCCATGAGAAGCTGTGCCCCGTTCATCGCGGCCTTATCGCGATGAGCGGGTTTTCGCTTCAAGGCTGGTGGGCGGGGTGGGAGATCACGAATGTTCATGTGAGCGACAAGGCGGGTGCACCCGGTCCCTCGCAATTGGGGACCGGGGAAAGCACAGCCTTCTCCCAGCCAAGGATTACTCCCGGCAAAACGCCCTTGTGTCCAGGATGGATTCTTACTTCCTGTCCAACGGCTGACCATTCAGTTGCTCCTTCTCTTGCTCCTGCCACCACGGCTCCGACAGCAAACTCTCCGCCAGCCGTGTCCAAACGCATCCAAAATCCGTCAAAAAACGCGCCAAAACAACCAAAATCGAGCTGTTTTTCGCACTTTTGGTCCTGTTTCCGCCGGAGCGTTCGCTACCTTTTGTCCCCACGTACCAGGACATCATTGCGGATTTTTGTTCGATGCCTTCGTTTGCAGGCTTGCACCCCGGCATCTTCCCCTCTTTTCGTAGGCTTGCACCCATATACCAAGACGGGAATGGTGCCAACCGCGGCCATCTGCGGCAGGTGGCCCACTCATCAACCTCGAAGAATTACGCTGAATCATCGAGAAGCTGTGCCCCGTTCATCGCGGCTTTATCGCGATGATCGGGTCTTCGGTTCAAGGCTGGTGGGCAGGGTGGGAGACCACAAATGTTCATATGGGCGACAAGCGAGCGGCTGCCCCACCGCAGGTGCTTGCATATGATTTCCCTTCGGCGGCGCATCCTGAAAACGGAGCTTACCCTCCAGTCAGCCCACGCCCACAGGCCTACCCCCTCCCCCCTATTTATTTTCTGAAACCTTGCAGCTTAATTCGCTTTTGTCGCAGAAAAATGGCGAATATTTATCGAACAATGTGCATTTTCATAGGCATAGGAGGAGTTTTACGGTACTTTCGTGTTTTTTCATGGTAGCCTATGCGGGAGGCAAAAATGAACATGGAAGCGTATCGTATTGCATTTGATTTGGCTACGAAGGAGCTTCAGGGAATTGTCTCCAAGTTCGAGCAACTGCGCACCCGCAAAGAGCTGCTCGAGAAGACAGTGGAAGCTCTCGGGCCCCTTGTCGAACACACGGAAAAAGAAGCCGCCGTGACTCCACAGGCTACGGACCGCTCACTTTTATCGCCGCAAGAGCGATTTGATCTTGCCGTGGCAAAAGCTGCAGAAACGGGAATCATATCAAAGGAACTGGCACCGAGTCAGGCATTTGTCCGGAACGACGGTGCTTACATCGCGGAGTCTCAGTCGTAGGAGCGTGGCGTTTCACGTCAAAACGCAAAAAAATCGCAATGGCCAACTGCCCCTTCGACTTCCAGCACAGGGAGTCATTCTCGGCAGATGAAACTGGGAGGATGCACTCTCTCCCAGGTCCGAGATTTCTGACTAACGCACTGTCGGAATTGGTGTAGACCGAAGCAACACTGCTAAGTGGCTTTTACTTTCACCCCAGCGAGCAAAGAGCGCTCGCTGGGGTGAAAGTAAAAGCCACCTTCCAGCGCCATTGAAAAGTCTATATGTATTCCGAAAAAGCTCTAGCTTGCCTGAGCTTTCTTCGCCTTGGGCAGCGGGTCATTGTCGCGGTCGGTCACGTCGGCCAGGGCGGCCAGACGCGCGGCCAGTTCCGGCGTCCAGCGCGACTCCGGGGCGCGCCAGCTCCAGTTGCCCGCGGCCACGGCTGGGGTGTTCATGCGGGCCTCCGCGCCGAGTTCGAGAATGTCCTGCGCCGGAACGATGGCCATCTGCGCGACACTGGCCGCGAGGGCGCGCATCAGCGGCCAGACCGGACTGCCACCGACCGGGCCCACGTAGGCCTCAACGGCGGCGCGCTCGACGCTGGCAGCCTGCCACCAGCCCAGCGTGGTGTTGTTGTCGTGCGTGCCGGTGTAGGCCACCGTGGCCGGGGTGAAGCGATGGGGCAAATGGATGTGCGAGCCCTTGTCGCCGAAGCCAAACTGGAGCACCTTCATTCCTGGCAACCCGAGAGCCAGCCGCAAAGCGTCAACCTCGGGGGTGATGAGTCCCAGATCCTCGGCTACCAGCGGCAGCGGCCCCAGCACCGCCTCCAGCGCGCGAAAGAGCTTGAGGCCGGGCGCCTTGAGCCACTCGCCCTTGACCGCCGTCTTTTCCGAGGCGGGAATCGACCAGTAGGCCTCGAAGCCGCGAAAGTGATCCAGGCGAACAATGTCATACAACTCACAGGCGCGGTGAAGGCGGTCGATCCACCAGTCGAAGCCGCGCGCTGCCAGCACATCCCAGCGATAGAGCGGATTGCCCCAGCGCTGGCCGGTTGCGGAAAAATAGTCAGGCGGCACACCGGCAACATGGACCGGGTGCAGCTCCTCGTCCAGATCAAAAAGCTCGGGATGAACCCAGACATCCGCCGAATCCATGCTGACAAAGATGGCCACGTCGCCCAGAATGCAGATCGCGCTCTCGGCTGCTGCCTTCCGAAGCTGATTCCATTGGAGCGAAAAGGCAAACTGCAGCGCCTGCTCCTGAGCAACCCGCCGTGAATGTGCGGCGAAAGCCTCGGCAAGGGCCTGCGGCTCGCGGCGGCGCAGCGGCTCTGGCCACGCAACCCACGCGCCGGTATTGAACTCACGGCGCAAGACCGCATAAAGCGCGTAATCGGCCAGCCAAGCGGCCTCGGCGCGGCAAAACTGCTGATATTGCGCCCACTGCGCGGCCAGCTTGGGATCGTGCGGCCCGCGATCGAGAAAATTGCCAGCCGCCTCGAACAGAAGCGGGAGCTTGCGCTCTTCCACCGCGTGGAAATCCGCCGCGCCGCTGCGTCCGGCAAGGCCTGCAATGCGCTCCGGGCCAATCCAGTCCCAATCGGCAAGGAATTCGAGGCTGATGAAAGAGGGATTGCCCGCGAAGGCCGAGGTTCCCGCGTAGGGCGAGTTGCCGAAGCCGGTGGGGCAGAGCGGCAAAACCTGCCAGACGTGCTGCTTGGCGTGGGCGAGAAAAGCCACGAACTCATGGGAGGCTGGGCCCAGATCGCCGATGCCGCCGTACGAGGGCAGCGAGCTGACGTGCAACAAAACTCCAGAGGAGCGCTTGAATTCCATGCTTTCCATTATCGGCTGGATGGGTGCGGACCTCCCTTCCCGCGCACGCTGGATTTTTCAAGTTCCGAGAAGACGAAAAAGACCGGGCCTGAAGACCTCTATTTTCGCTCTCTTTCAGGGGGCTGAAGCCCCCTGCTCCCTCCGACTGTTCAATCTTCAACTGTCTCGCACAAAAAAGGCCCGCATCCTGAGTGGATGCGGGCCTTTTTGCTATGTACGGCACACGGGCTGCTTACGAGATGGGAACGTCAGAATTCTTTCCCTTCGCGCCCAGCTGGATGCGATTGTGCTTCTTGTAGTCGTTCATGACGCTGCTCAGGAAGAGGTTGAAAACCTCGGAACGACGCTGTTCGAGAATCTGATCCTTGGTCTGGTCAAAGTTCTTGGCAATCTCGTCCGCGCTGGGCTCCTGCTTGTCGACGATCTTTGCGACAACGCCGGTGCGCTGCGCATTGATGGCCCCGCTGGTATCGCCGGTCTTCAGGTCGAAGAGCTGAGGAGCAACCTGGCCAACCTGGCCCAAATCAGGCACCTGACCGGACGGGCTGACCAGATCGCTGGACTTCACAGTCGCGCCCACGGCCTTGGCGGCAGCGGCCAGATTGCCAGTGGCTTTGGCCTTGGCAGCCAGATCCTTGGTCTTCTGGGCCAGCAGATTGGGAAGCTGCTCATTGCGATAATCGTCGGCAATCTTGCTCTTGTACTCGGCAAAGTTGGGCGCGTGCGCCGGAGCGATGCCGGTGACCTGGAAGACAGCAAAGCCCTCGCCGGTGGGCGCGGCCTGCGCCGGGTCACCCTGCTTGGACTGGAAAGCCTTCTCAATGATCTGGGAAGAGTCAGGCAGCGCGGCAATCAGATCCCGCGCGCCGATCAGCGGCGTGGTCTCCAATTGCAGGTGATGAGCCGCGGCGGTCTTGGCCAGGCCGGTCTTGATGGCCTCGGAGGTAAGATCACGCGCGTACTTCTCTTCGGCAGCGGCCGCCTTCTGGCGAACCAGCGTGGCCTGGATGGTGGGCAGCACCTCGCTCAGAGACTCGGTGTGCGCAACCTGCCGCTCCTCAACCTGGATGATGTGATAACCGAACTGCGTCTTCACAATCTTGGTGTCGCCGATCTTCTGCGTGAAGAGAGCGTTGTCGAATTCCGGAACCATGGCCTTGCGCTTGGCAAAACCAAGTTCACCGCCCGTGGCCTTGCTGCCGGGATCGTCGGAATTCTTTCTGGCAAGATCGGCAAAGTTTGCGCCGCCCTGAATCTGCTTGAGGAGCGCCTCAGCTTTGGCCTTGGCCGCGGCATCGGTCTTGGCGTCAGCGCCTGCAGCCACCTTGATAAGGATGTGACGCGAACGAGCCTGCTCGGGCACCGAATAATCAGCCTGGTGCGCATTGAAGTACTGCTGAATCTCCTGATGGCTGGGCTGCGGCGACCCGCCGGGCAGCTCATTGGGAGTGAATGCGAAGTAGGTGATCTTGCGCTGCTCGGGCACGGCCGTCGCATAACGCGCCATGTTCTTCTTGAAGAAGCTGTCGAGATCGCCGTCGGAGGGGTTGATCGTCTTGCGCAGGTCGTCGGAGGAGATCACCGCATAGTCGAACTTGATCTTGAGGTTTCCCTTGCGATAAGCCTCGCGCACCTCCTGGCTGCCCACCGAGACCCCGGAGGTAATCAGCGACTCAAGCCGGCGGATAATGATGTCCTGCTTCACTTCCTGCTCGAACTGCGCAACCGACAGATTGAACTGGCTGGCGACGAAAGAGGCATAGCGGTCTGAACCGATGTATTGGCCGTTGGGGAAGAGGTACTCGCCAAACTGACCCTGGTGCAGGAAATGGATCACATCGTCATCCGAAGCGCGGACGCCCAGCTTCTGAGCCTCGGCCAATAGAACCTGCTGCTGCACAAGCTGCTGCCCGACCTGCTGCTCAAAAAGATGCACGATCATCGGGTTTTCGGCATATTGCGGGTTTCTCCGCTGCAACTGCTGGCGCGCAAGATCAGTCACCCGCTGCTGGGTCACGGTCGAACCGGAAGAGAAGATGCGGCTGTACCAGTGGGGGTAGATCGTGGCGTAGGCATCGGCGGATGGCGCACCCAAGCCGGTCAGGCCAGGAATCAGATAGACCACCATGCCCACGGAGATGGCGGCGATGATGACGACGAAAACCGCTTTGATGATGCGGCTGTCTTTATTCTGCAGGAAACGAATCATGGATGGACTTGGACCTTCAACTCTCTATGCGCAGACAGGCCCAACCCACTCGGCCAGCACGATTTGGGCTGGATGCGGGCATCGGACTGAATGCACAATTGTCGCTCGATGCGATTCTTTGCCATTATAGACGACAGAGAACCAGACGAGAGCGCATTCGGAAAAGACGGAGGGCGCCCAGGAAACCTGGACGCCCGCCGCGTTGTGAATGGATTGGAGGCCGCTACCTCCAGTAGTAATACCCGCCTTCAACATAGTACGGACGGTAGTAGACCGGCGGATAGGCGTAATACGGGCTGCCATAGGGGTAGCCGTTGGGAGCATAGCCGCGCCGGTAAAGGGTTGGGCCGCCGGGATAAAGCCCCTGCGCCAACCGGGCTGCCTCCCGGGCATTGACCGGCGTGACCGTCAGCGGGGTCTTCAGGTGGAAGTCCACACGCGCCTCGGAGGGAATCCAAACGCCCGGACCGGAGGAGGCTGCCGAAGCCGCCGTACCCGCGGCCACACCCGCTCCAGCACCGATGGCGCAGCCAACGCCGCGGCCTGCGGCACATCCGATGATGGTGCCCAGGATGCCGCCGCTGACAGCACTGTTCACCGTCCGTCCTGCCTTGTTCGGCCCTTTGACCTTGAACTGATCCGTATCAAGCTGGTAGCTCTGCCCGCCCAAATCCAGCGAAGTGAGCGCCAGCGACAACTCAGAGCTTCCGCCTAGGTCGCCGGACTTGGTGTTCTTCGCCTCGATCACCACGCCATGAACCGTGGCGCCGCGAGGGATGGCCAGCACGCCGCCGATGGCCACGTCATGAATCACGATGAACTGAACCGGCGCGCCCTGCTTGGCGTTCTTGCTGCCGACCGGCTCATTGGTCCGCAACTGTAGCAGGGTTCCCGGAGGGATTGTCACCGGCCCCTTGGGCGCTTCATAGGCCTGAACCGAAGGCTGCGGGGCCGCATACTGGGGCCGCGCGGGCGGAGCCGGAGGAGTTGGAGGCTGAGACTGATCCGGATACGGAGCTTGAGATTGCGACTGGTCCTGAGCCGGATAGGGCTCGTTTCCCTGCGCAGGCGCGGACTCGGCTGAATCGTCCGGCTGGCTGTCGGCCGACTGCGCACCAGCATCAGAGGCGTTGGCCGCGGCTTGCGGATTGCCGACCGTCAAATTATTGTTCACCTTGGTCACACCGGGCACGCGGGCGGCAATCGACTCCGCCAGCTCACGGGAGGACTCGCTCGACACGGTTCCCGTCAGCGTTACCTCGCTCTGAATGGTGGCCGCAGTAATCAGGTCGTCCTTCAGCGCCTTGGAAGCGTCAAGCGCATGCACCACATCCATCTCGATCTGGCCGTCCGAACGCGCACCGGCAGCCGGAGCCGAGGCTGCTGCCTGGTCCTGGGCCAGAGCAACCGCACCAGTCAGGACGGCCAACGTTCCACACGCCACAATCTGTAGAAGAACTGCCTTGAACAAGGACCGATTCATAATTATATTTCTCCTGCGCCTGAAGTCTTGCTCCCGTTTCACGTTGATTAGACGGGAAAGTGCGGGAGCCGTCATCGGTGTGAACCCGGAGGCCGGGGAAAAGTTTCGAGGAACAGGGAATAGGGGTTAGGGGTTAAAAAACCAGCCTCGCTGATGAATAGGAGAACAAATCGGCCAGTCAATCGCCTTTCTCCTCATTCTTCTGCGTATCTTCGCAAAAGAATGAGGGAAAAGCACAAACCATTGATTCGCCAGAGAAAATCCCAACCCTTAATCCCTATCCCCTAATCCCTGCTCTTACGCCAGCGCCTGATCGACGGCCTCGGCCAGCGTCTTCAGCCCGGCAGCGACATCGGCCCCCAAATGAACCCGCAGGGCGCGGCGGCCGCGCGACTCCAGCACCGCCAAGTCTCCGGCAGCCTGGGCGTCGATAACCACGCCAAAGCTCAACTTCTGCTCGGGAATGGCCACATCCACGGCGTGGTCCGCGGTGATTTGCAGGAAAACGCCCGTGTTGGGACCGCCTTTGTAGTCCTGGCCGGTGGAGTGCAGGAAGCGCGGACCAAAGCCCAGGCAGGTGGCGACATGCTTGGCATCGCGCACCTTGTGGCGGATGGCCTGAATTGCCGCCTCGTACTCGGGGAACATGGGCAGAAAGGCCAGCGCGGCAAAATAGTCGCCAGCTTGAATCTGATTGAGATGCGCCTTCAAGTACCCGGCCAGCGTCTGATCCGCTCCGGTCGCTTTGAGCTTGGCGGCATAGGCTTCGGTAGCATAGAGCGTGAAATCCACCTCGCCCTGAAAACCCACCATTACCGGCTCGCGCGCGGGCAGTTTGCCCGTTTGCTCGTAGGCCGCAGTCAGAGCGCGGGTTTCAATCTTGGCCGACTCGACGTCCGGCTGGTTGAAGGGGTTGATGCCCATCACTGAGCCAGCGACGGCGGTCGCCACTTCCCAGGTAAAGAACTGTCCGAAGATCTCGTAGCGGTCCGAAATATCGATGCGGACAACCGGGTGGCCAGCCGCTTCGAGGGCCGCAACCTTTGCATCCTGACTCGCATCGGCCGTGCCCGCAAGGCGGATGTAGACGAAGATGCGGTCGCTGCCGTAAATCTCCGGCGCGGCAATGGCCTCGCGATCGACCGGCGTAATGCCGAAGCCCTTCTTGCCTGTGGATTCGGCAATCAACTGCTCCATCCATGCGCCCAGGTCGTAGACTTCTGGCGAAGTAAAGATGGTGATCTTGTCGCGTCCGGCCTTGGCCGCAGTGCCCAGCGTGAGGCCCAGCTTGACGGCAGGATTCTCTGCCGGGGCCAGCTTGGCCGACGTAACCGCTTTTTCCGCCTCGGCCAACAGCCATTCAATGTCCAGGCCGGCAACAGTGGCCGCCACGACGCCAAAGTTCGAGAGCGCCGAAAAGCGCCCGCCGATCTGCGGGTCGCCATAAAAGATGTGACGGAAGCCGTCAGCTTTGGCCACCTGCTCCATCTTCGAGCCGGGGTCGGTGATGGCCAGGAAATGGCTGCCAGCCTTTTCAGCGCCGACGGCCTTCTTCATCTCATCGAAAAAATACTGTTTGAGGACGTTGGGCTCCAACGTCGAACCGGATTTACTGGCCACAACCACCAGCGTCTCGGCCAGGTTGACCTTGTCGCGAGCGGCCTTGACCTGTGCCGGAGAAGTGGAATCGACGATGTGCAGCGCGGGGAAGCCAGCCTGCTGTCCAAAAGTGACGGAAAGCACCTCGGGACAGAGGCTGGAACCGCCCATGCCCAGAAGCAGCACAGACTTGAAGCCCGCAGCCTTTACATCGGCGACCAGCGCAGAAAATGCCGCCAGATCCTTCTGTTGCCGCTCGACAATGTCGATCCAGCCCATCCAGTTCTGCTCGCCATCGCGGGTCCAAAGGCCGGGGTCCTTCTGCCAGAAGCGGGAAACCTTGTTGTTTGTGGTCCAGTCGGCGGCAGCCTGACCTACGGCGTCGCGAAGCTCATGAGGTAGTGCGAATTGGATGTTCATCTCGTGATCTATTGTCCCTCAAAGAAGTGGTTTCCCAAAAGAAAAAGGCGTCAACCGAAGTGAATATCGACGCCCGGCTGCGTCACGTTCTCCAAATCAGGCTTCCAGAAATGGAGCCACTGGGCAAAGAATAACGCCACGAACTGAGTATTGGTAAAAAGATAGCGGCGCCACAAGCGCCGGGGTTCCTGCACCAACCGGTGCAGCCACATCAAGCCGATGCGCTGCAAAAAGCGCGGTGTGTCTCTCAGAAGGCCAGCGTGATAGTCAAAGGCCGCGCCTACGGCCAGAATCGGCATGGACAAGAGCTTCCCCATTTCATAGGCAAAGACCTCCTGCCGGGGACAGCCGAGTCCGACAAACAGGATGCCCGCTTTCGAGTCGCGGATGCGCGCCGCCGCCTCTTGCCATTCATTTTCGGTAAGCTTACGAAATCCGGAGGGTTCCATTCCCGCTACGATCAGGCCGGGGAAGTTCTTAAGTAGATTCGCCCGCAGCTTTTCCAAGGTGCTTGCAGTGCTGCCGTAAAAATAGACCGGGACACCCTGCCGCGCAGCCTCCGCGCAGAGCATCCCGGTAAGAACGGGTCCACAGACAGTATCGCGAAGCCTGGCCCCATGAAGAAGATTCAGCGCCCAACGCACCGGCTGGCCGTCCGAAGTGACAAGATCAAGATGATTCAGGCGATAGCGATGAGCGCTGTCGAGCGCCCCGGTCATGACGCCATGCACGGCCAGCGCGCTGACAGTGCAACGCCGGCCATTCCGGGCGCACTCCAGGATTTTGCCGATGGCGAACTCATAGTCCACGGCACTGACACGAACGCCGAGTATATTCCCCGTGCCACGGTCGATCATGCCTGTTCCGCGCGCCAGCGCTCGACATTCTTTTCGTAGATATCCCGCAGGATGCCGGGAACATCGAACTTCTGCTCCCAGTTTGGATAGTGCTTTTTGAACTTGCCGGTATTACTGATCCACCAGATGTGATCGCCGATGCGGTTTTCGTCGGTGTAAGTCCACTTCAGCTCGCGGCCGGTGATCTCCTGGCACATCTTGATGGCTTCCTGCATGGAAGCATTGCTAAAACGTCCGCCGCCCATGTTATAGACTTCACCGCTGCGCGGATGCTGATAGAACTCATGGAAGCAATGGATCAGGTCAAAGCAATGAATGTTATCGCGCACCTGCTTTCCTCCATAGCCGTAGACCGTGTATTCCTGGCCCAGCGCGGCGCAGCGCATCAGATAGGCAAGGAAGCCATGCAGTTTGGTCCCGCTGTGATTTGGCCCGGTCAGGCAACCGCCGCGAAAACAGGCGGTTTTCATACCAAAGTATCTGCCATACTCCTGAACCAGCACATCGGCAGCCACCTTGGAGGATCCAAAGAGGCTATGGAGCGACTGGTCAATCGACATGCTCTCGTCAATGCCCTTTGTGTAGGGATGATTCGGATCAATCTCCCAACGGGTTTCCTTTTCGATCAGCGGCAGCCGGTTGGGCGTGTCGCCGTACACCTTATTGGTCGAGGTAAAGATAAAGACCGCGTCCGGGCAGTGCAGGCGAGTTGCCTCCAGAAGATTCGAGGTGCCCACGGCGTTGACAGAGAAATCCGTGTGCGGCTCACGAGCGGCCCAATCGTGCGAAGGCTGGGCGGCGGTGTGAATCACCAGCGAGATGTTCTTTCCCAGGCTGGCAAACAGGCGGTTGACCTTTTCCTCGTCGCGGATGTCGAAGTTTTCCCAGCGATAGGAAGCTCCCAGCGCCTTCTGCAGACGCAACTGGTTCCATCGCGTCGAGGCCTTTTCACCGAAAAACCGGCTGCGCATATCATTGTCAATTCCCACAACCTCAAAGCCCAGACGCGCAAAGAAAGAAGCCGCCTCCGACCCAACCAATCCAGCCGATCCGGTAATCACTGCTACGCTCAACACTTGCCCCCTATCCTGAATAACTTCGGATAAAAATGATTCGCCAAAAGATGGACCATGCATCAGCAACAGCAAACTCGGCGCCACGCGGATACAACGGCTTTCCGCGAACGATAAATTCAGCGCCGGTTCTGCTTTTCCATGAATATGAATTTGATTTTTATGATATTTCACCCAAGCGGGCAAAACAACCCCAAACATTCCGATGAGGTTGCTCTGGAATTCGGCCGCGAATGAACCACTGACAATTGCTCAAAGCAGTCTTAGAGCGGTTCTCCCATACACATACCTTGGTCAGAATTATGGAAGACGGAAACGCAGCAGACTGAAGTGATAGAGCACGCCGACGGTGAAGCCCTGCGGGTTAAGCTCCCCGGCAGGCTGGTGGGTTACAGGATGTTTAAAGAAATCGGGCCAGAACTGGTATTCATAATCGGCACGCACCCAAACACACCGCGCGGCCCGGAATTCCACGCCGCCGCCCATGCTGGCAATGGTGCGAGAGTCATGTTCATGCGCCCTGGTCGATCCGTAATCTGTATTGCCATAGCCCATGAGGATTTTTCCGTAAGGGCGTAAGTTGCGGAAGCGATGCCAGGAGTAAATCACGCCAGCCTCGGCAACGTCCTCGCGCAGGTCCGGTTGAGAGGACGAACGGTCATAGTTGAGGTCGCGAGCCGCGATTTCCAGACCGATTCCATGCGGAAGATACGGCGTCCTGCTCAAGGAATAGTCAATCCACAGTGTGCCGCCGAGCAGGTGGCTATGCCCAAAATCGGGGTTATAGCCGGAAACGCCTGCGCCGACAGCAAGAGGCGGTTCCGTCTCTGTGGCTGACGGGATGGCTTGCGCAAGAACTGGAGATGCCGCGCAAAGAAAGAAAAGTGCAAAAGATAACTCAAGGCACGGCTTTGAACGCATTCCGCGTCTCCTTCAAAGTGACAGATCACCCTTTCCGAAGCATTCTCCTTCGGTTGAGTGTGTCTACAGCAAAAAAGGGCTTGTCTTTAACTAGAGTATAAGGCTGGTTTTTGACCGCATGAATTCGTTCTTTCAATTTATTGGCGCCCAGGTCTCAAAAATGGAAAAATCCGCCCCTTGGACCTGAGCACCAAATACAGGTGCGACTTCAAACCGCACCCGCCCAGGAAAAAGCCGCCTCTCTTCTGCCGCTCCTTGTCAGCGCTTTTCTTCCGGCCAGTGGGGCGTAATGCGCATCAACTCCAACCCGCCCAAATCCTCCACCACAAACTCCGGCGAAGAGGCGGGAACGGCGGCAATGCCTCCCTTGGGCAACTCGATCGGCTCGAAGTCCGCCCCGGTAATCCTTGCCGCTCCTTCGGCCACAAACAGGTACTGGAGCCCCGGGACCAGTTCGTCTTCGCCCGGCAGGCGATTACTTGCCCGGCCGCCAAGAACGCCGATGCGCTCGACGCGGAAGTAGTCTCCATCGATCAGGATGGTCCGGTCAAGCAGATCCTTGGCCTTGACCTTGCCTGCGAGGGTCGCCAGGCGCGTGGCTTCGAGAGATTTCTCGATGTGCAACTCGCGCCCACGCCCATAATCGTACATCCGGTAGGTCAGGTCGCAGTTCTGCTGGGTCTCCAACAGAATCGAGCCCGGCCAGATGGCGTGAACCGTCCCCGCATCCACAAAGACCATGTCGCCGGCGACCACGTCGAGCAGGTTCAGGCTGCTCTCCAGAGTGCCTGCCTCGATTCCAGCCTTGACCTCATCCAGCGTGACGCCGGGCTTGAGCCCGCAGGCCACCTGCGCGCCCGGCTCAGCCGCCAGCGCGTACCAGCACTCCGTCTTGCCGCGCGGGTCGCCATATTTTTGCGCCATTTTGTCGTCGGGATGCACCTGCACACTCAGCTTTTCTTTGGCGAAAATCACCTTGATGAGCAGCGGCGATGCACTGCGCCCGTCCGACTCGCTTCTGCGTGGAGCAGATTCACCGAGCAAAGCCGCAGGCGCTTCGGCAAAGAGCGTCTCCAGAGTCTGGCCCTTGTGCGCGCCGCTCATGGCCACGCAATGGTCGCCGGTGAGCCAAGCCTCGCCAAGGGGAACGCCTTCGGCGGTCTTGTCATACCAGGGACGCAGATCCGACCATCCCCAAGGCCGCTCGGAAAAGCTGGGCGCAATACGAAAGGGAGCCCAGGCGGAAGAATTGGATTGCGAGAAATTTTCCATGAATATTCTTCTCCTATTTTAAGGAAACGAGCCTGTTGCAGTCTCACTTTACCAGAGAGCCGGCCACTTCGACGTGACACGAAACCAATGAATGCATCGCGGCTTGCCCCAGCCGCCCCAAACGGATAGCCTAGGCGTTACAAGTCTTTCCTGGAAACTTCTGAATCAGTTCCCTGGCATAACCAGCAAGGAGACAGCATAAACACATGTCGAAAACAGTTTCCATCTGTGTGATCGGGTCCGGTTATGTAGGACTCGTTGCAGCAGTTTGTTTTGCGGAGTTAGGACATCAGGTCACCTGCGTGGACAACGACGAAGCCAAGGTGAAGACCCTCCGCGAAGGCGGCGTGCCCATCTTCGAGCGTTATTTGCCAGAGTTACTGGCCAAGCACCGGGAACACGGCGTGACCTTCACGGAGGATTTGGGCGCGGCGGTCAGGAAGAGTGAGGCCATTTTCATTGCCGTGGGCACGCCGCAGGGCGACACCGGCGCCGCTGATCTTTCCTATGTCGAAGCCGTAGTCTCAGAGATTGCCCGCTCGATCGACGGCTACAAAGTCATTGTGGAAAAGAGCACGGTGCCGGTCTACACGAATGAGTGGATACGGCGCGTGATGAATCGCTATGGCGTGGACCCGCAAAGCTTCGATGTGGTTTCGAACCCGGAATTTCTGCGCGAAGGCACGGCCGTGATGGACTTTCTGCATCCGGACCGCATCGTGGTGGGCGCCAACACCGAGCGCTCCGCCGAGTTGCTGCGGCGCATTTATGAGCCGCTGACCGGCGGCAGCTACTACGCGCAACCCGACGCGCTGCAGGGAGCATGCAGTACGCAGCAACCGGCCAAGTTGCTCATCACTTCGACACAGAGCGCGGAGATTATCAAGCACGCCTCCAATGCCTTTCTGGCGCTGAAGATTTCCTTCATCAACGCCGTGGCCAACCTGGCCGAGACGGTGGATGCGGATATCGAGGACATCGCCGCCGGCATGGGCATGGACAAGCGCATCGGCCCCAAGTTTCTGCGCGCCGGGCTGGGCTACGGCGGGTCCTGTTTTCCGAAGGATGTGGCCGCCTTTCACTGGGTGGCGCAGCAGCAGGGCGTGAATTTTCAACTGCTCGATGAGATCCGCAAGGTCAACGAGACCCAGAAGGAAATCTTCTTCAACAAGGTGCGAGCGGCGTTGTGGACCCTGCGCGGCAAGCATCTGGCAGCCTTGGGGCTGGCCTTCAAGGGCGATACCGATGACATTCGCGAGTCTCCGGCCATCGACGTGATCAAGAAACTGCTGGAAGCCGGGGCCACCATCACGGCTTATGACCCGGCGGCCATGGAACGCGCCAAGGAGGTGCTGCCGCCCACGGAGAAACTCTGCTATGCGGCGGATCTCTACGAGGCGGCGAAGGATGCCGACGCGGTGTTGATTCTGACCGACTGGAAGGTGTTTGCCGAGATGGATCTGACACGCCTGAACCGGGCGGTTCACTTCCCTATCGTGATTGACGGACGCAACCTTTACAAGCCGCAGCAGATGCTCGATCATGGCTTCACATATGTGAGCGTGGGCCGGCCGGCAAGTTATCAGGCGCAGCAGGGCAAGCCGCGCAAACCGCTGGTGTGAGAGAGCGGAGTTAGCGGTGTTAGCCGCGCTCCGCGCGTGTTAGCGGTGCTAAAGTGGTTTGTGCATGTCCGTTTGCGGCACGACTCAAGTCGTACCCTTTCAAAACATCGACTAGCGCAGAGATTCCCTGGCGGCACCAAGCTAACTCCGCCAACTCCGCTATCTCCGCTAACTAGAAAACAAGATTTTTGGGGGTTATCACTTATGGCTCTGCGCGTACTTGTCACCGGCGCTGCCGGATTTCTTGGTTCTCACCTGACCGACCGCCTGCTGGGCGAGGGCCATGCCGTTGTGGGCGTCGATAACCTCTCGACCGGCAACTTGGAAAACCTTGCGCACCTCAGCCATGAGCCTCGCTTCCGGTTTGAGGAACAGGACATCTGCCAGCCCTTCGACCTGGGCAAGTTCGACTATGTCTTCGACTTCGCCTCACCGGCCAGCCCGCCGGAGTATCTTCGCCTGGGAATCGAAACCCTTCGCGTGGGCTCGGTGGGCGTGGAAAACACGCTGAAGATTGCGGCTCAGCACAACGCCGGTTTCCTCCATGCTTCCACCTCGGAGTGTTATGGCGACCCGCAGGAGCATCCGCAGCGGGAGAGTTACTGGGGCAACGTGAATCCGGTCGGTCCGCGTTCGGTCTACGACGAGTCCAAGCGCTTTGCCGAGGCGATGGTGATGGCCTACCACCGCTCACGCGGCGTGAACACCCACCTGGTCCGCATCTTCAACACCTACGGCCCACGCCTGCATCCAAGCGATGGTCGGGTCATCTCCAACTTCATGATGCAGGCCTTGCGCGGCGAGCCGCTGACGATCTACGGCAGCGGCAATCAAACGCGTAGCTTCTGCTACGTGGACGACCTGATCGAAGGCATCTTGCGTCTTTCGCGCTCCGAAGAACACCTGCCGGTCAACATCGGCAACCCCGATGAGTTCACCATTCTCGAATGCGCGCAGGCGGTGCTGGAAGTAACCGGCTCAAAGAGCGAACTGCGCTTCGAAGACCTGCCCGAGGATGACCCCACGCGCCGCCAACCCGACATCACCAAGGCGCGCACGCTGCTCGGCTGGGAGCCTCGAATCACACTCAAAGAAGGATTGGAAAAGTCGCTGGAGTTTTTCAAAAGCAAAGTCTCCACCGGCGCATGATCTCTGATCCCTGCTCCCTTGTTTCCTGTTCTATCCTCGTTTCATGCTGCATTCGCTGATCTTTGACCACATGTTTCTGTTGCCGCTTCCGATTCTGGAGAAGCTGGCGCGTCCGGTCGTTGTCTACTTGGTGCTGGTGCTGCTGCTGCGCATCTTCGGCAAGCGGGAGCTGGGGCAACTGAACCCCTTCGACCTGGTGGTGCTGCTGTCGCTCTCGAACACCGTGCAGAACGCCATCATTGGCGAAGACAACTCGGTGACCGGGGGCGTCATCGGCGCTTTCGGCCTGCTGGCCATCAACTGGCTGGTTGTGCGAATGCTCTTCCGCTCCCGCCGACTTACCCGCGCCTTCGAGGGCCGGGCCACCGTGCTGGTTCGCGACGGCCAGATCGACCAGCGAGCATTGAAGCACGAGTCACTCACCCGCGAAGAACTGATCGAGGTCATCCACCGGCAGGGTTTTGAGGGCGTCCACCAGGTGCGCTGCTGCGAGCTGGAGCCGAACGGCAGCTTCTACGTGGAAGCCTTCGACCCTTCGGCCGCCGACAAGCGCCAACTCGAAGTGCTGAAGCGGCTGGATGCGCTCAGCCGCGATGTGGCCGCGCTGCGCGTGCAGACAGCGGGAGAGTGAGAGAAGCAGGGATTAGGGATTAGAAAAACACGGTAAGCAGAGAGATGTGGTCTCCCAGGTCTCAAAATCGAGACCTGGGGCACCCGGCAGAGTCGATGCATTTGGCACAAACAGGATTGGCGCCAAAGGCGCAGTTGGCCCCACCGCAGGTGGCTACTCCCACTCGATAGTGCCTGGCGGTTTGCTGGTGATGTCATAGACGACGCGGTTGATGCCGCGAACCTCGTTGACGATGCGGACGGAGATGCGCTTGAGCACCCCATAGGGCAGTTCAACCCAGTCGGCGGTCATGCCGTCTTCCGAATGCACGGCGCGCACCGCGCAGGTATAGGCGTAGGTGCGCTGGTCGCCCATGACGCCAACACTCATCACCGGCAGCAGCACCGCAAAGCTCTGCCAGATCGAGTTGTAAAGCCCGGCGGCCTTGATCTCGTCGATCACGATTTCGTCGGCGTTCTGCAAAAGCTCCACGCGCTCCAGCGTGACCTCGCCCAGAATGCGCACGGCAAGACCCGGCCCAGGGAACGGCTGGCGGCCCAAGACGTCTTCCGGCATCTCGAGATCGCGGCCGATGCGCCGGACTTCGTCCTTGAAGAGGTCGCGCAAGGGCTCGATCAGTTTGAGCTTCATCCCCAGCGGCAGACCACCCACATTATGGTGGCTCTTGATGGTCTGGCTGGGACCTTTAACGCTGCTGGACTCGATCACGTCGGGATAAAGCGTGCCCTGCACCAGCCAGTCAACGCCGCCCGATTGCTCGGCAATGCGCTTGGCCTCGTCGTCAAAGACGGCGATGAATTCCCCGCCGATAATCTTGCGTTTCTTCTCGGGCTCGGTGACGCCAGCCAATTTCGTCAGGAAGCGCTCGCTGGCGTCGACGGCAACGATTTTCAAGCCCAGCTTGTCACGCAGGTTCTTCTGCACGGAGATAAATTCATTTTTGCGCAGTACGCCGTTGTTAACAAAGATGCAAGTAAGCTGGCTGCCAATGGCCCGGTGCACCAAGACCGCCGCGACCGATGAATCCACGCCACCGGAGAGGCCGCAGATAACCTGGCCCTTGCCGACCTTCTCGCGAATCGAGGCTACAGTGGATTCAATGAAACGAGCCGGGGTCCAATCGCCCGCCGCGCCGCAGATGTTGAAAACGAAATTTTTGATGAGCTGCGAACCGAGCGGCGTGTGATGCACCTCGGGATGGAACTGCACGGCCCAGATGCGGCGCTCGTCGTTGGCAATGCCGGCCAGGGCGTTGGCGCTGACGGCGATGCGGCGGAAGCCAGCGGGCAGCTCACTGACCTCGTCGCCGTGGCTCATCCAGACGGCAATTGTCTTCGGCAGGCCAGCAAACAATGGAGACGCGCTGTCCTCGATGGTCACCTCTGCGTGGCCGTATTCGCGTCCGTCCGCGGAAAGCACCTTGCCGCCCAAGTGATGGACGATGAAATGCAACCCATAGCAGATGCCGAGGACCGGCACGCCCAGTTCAAGAACTTTGGGGTCGGCGGCCGGGGCATCCGCGTCGTAAACCGACGAAGGCCCGCCAGAAAGGATGATGCCCAGCGGCTGAAGCGCCTGAATCTTGCTGAGAGGCGCCGTGCAGGGCAGCACGACGGAGAAAACGTTCTGCTCGCGAATACGCCGCGCAATCAACTGCGTGTACTGCGAACCAAAGTCGAGGATAACGATTGTCTGAGTGGCCACGCTTCAAGTGTGGCAGGCGCGAGGGCCGGATGTAAAGAACCTATGGCCTATTCAGGACATGCGCAGCCTGTCACAGCACCGCGCCCGGCCGTGATAGGCTGCTAGGCAATGCGGCCCACACGGAATGGGCCGCCACAAACTCGACCCTGGCCTGCCTTCACGGGCGCTCAGAGCGCAGATGGACCTGGCCGGTTGATCCTACATTTAAGAGGATATTCAATGAACTGGTTTCGTTTTGCACCGATTTTGCTGCTGACGGCTACGTCCGCCCTGGCGCAGGCTCCCGCATCTGGAAAGCCAACGGCGCCGGCAGCCATCAAGAGCTTTGACGCGGCGGCGATCGACAAGACCGCCGACCCCTGCACGGATTTTTATCAATACGCCTGCGGAAACTGGGTCAAGAGCAACCCCATTCCGGGCGACCAGACCCGCTGGGCGCGCTCCTTCTCGCTGGTCGGCGAGCGCAACCGCTATCTGCTTTGGCAGGAACTGGACACCGCCGCCACGAACCCGAAAAGCGCGCTTGAAAAGCAGTATGGCGACTATTTTGCCGCCTGCATGGACACCGGCCTGATCGAGAAGAAAGGGCTGAATCCGCTGAAACCAGCGTTCCAACGCATCGCCGCTCTCAAGGACGCCCGCCATCTGGCCACGGTGGCCAGCGAACTGGAGGCCGAGGGCAACCCGATGCCCTTGTTCAATTTCGGCGTCGAGCAGGATGCCAAGGACTCCTCCAAGCAGATTGCCAGCATCGGACAGGGCGGCCTCTCGCTGCCCGACCGCGACTACTACTTGGTGGATAACAAGCATTTCGCCGAGATTCGCCAGCAATACATCGCGCACATGACGAAGATGTTCACCCTGGCCGGCGACACGCCGAAGCAGGCCGCCAAAGAAGCCTCGGCAGTGATGCAGATTGAAACCGCGCTGGCCAAAGCCTCGATGGCCCGCGTCGAAATGCGCGATCCGCAGAAGGTCTACCACATCTATGCAGTGGCCGACTTCCAGAAGCTGACCCCGGAGTTCGATTACTCGCTCTATTTCAAGGCCGTGAAAGTACGTCCCTTTGGCACGCTGAACGTGGCGACGCCCGGCTTTTTCAAGGGCCTGAATGAATTGATCGCCAAAGAGCCGATTGACGCGTGGAAGTCCTACTTGCGCTGGCACTCGCTGCACAGCGCGGCCACGAACCTGCCCAAGGCATTCTTCAATGAAAACTTCGCCTTCTTCGGCAAGGAGTTAGCCGGACAGAAGGAACCGACGCCGCGCTGGAAGCAGTGCACCAGCATGACGGACCGCGCGCTGGGCGAGGCTGTGGGCCAGGACTGGGTAAAGCAGAACTTTCCACCCGCGGCCAAAGCCAGCATGGACCAGCTTGTGGCGGCTCTGGAAAAGAGCTTGGGCGACGACATCAAGACCCTGCCCTGGATGACGGACTCGACCAAGAAAGCCGCAGAAGAAAAGCTGGCGCTGATCCGCAACAAGATCGGCTACCCGGAGAAGTGGCGCGACTACTCGGCGCTGAAGATTGATCGCGAGGATCTGATCGGCAACCTGCGCCGCAACGCGGTTTTCGCGCGCAACTGGGACCTGGACCACCTGGGCAAGCCAGTGGACGAGAAGGAATGGGGCATGACGCCGCCGACGGTCAACGCTTATTATGATCCGTCAATGAACGACATCAACTTCCCGGCCGGCATCCTGCAGCCGCCGTTCTTTGACTTTACCGTGGACCCGGCAGTGAACTTTGGCGGCATCGGCGTGGTGATCGGCCACGAGATGACACACGGCTTCGACGACGAGGGCTCGCAATTTGACGGCAAGGGCAATCTGCGTGAGTGGCAGACGCCGGAGGACCGCAAGGCTTTTACCGAGCGGACCGACTGCGTGGCCAACGAGTACAGCGGCTTTGAGGCAGCCCCGGCCAAGGGCGAAACCGCGGCGCAGAGGCTCAATGGCAGGCTTACCCTGGGCGAAAACACGGCCGACAACGGTGGGCTGCGCATCGCCTATATGGCTCTGCTGGATACGCTTGCCGCCGAAGGCAAGGGCATCGACGACAAGATCGACGGCTACACCGAGGCGCAGCGCTACTTTCTGGGCTTTGCGCAGGTGTGGTGCCAGAACCAAACCGAGCAGTCGGCCCGCCAGTCGGCGCTCACGGACCCGCACTCTCCCGGCCGCTGGCGCGTGAACGGAAGCTTACAGAACTTTGACCAGTTCGGCAAGGCCTTCGGCTGCGCCAAGGGTCATCCCATGGTGCCGGCGAACTCCTGCCGGGTCTGGTAAACGGCCCCCCGGCCGGGAATCGTAGCAAAAACAAGCCAAGGTTCCCGGCTTGGCAGTCCCTTCAGGAAGTACCGTCGCGCCACCGCAATGCGCGATAACGTTTTTCTCTCTTCGGGCGTCCAAATCCTATCTGTGCGCGAAGCTGGTTCGCCCACGCTACAGCGGAACCACAGTTGCTGTATCCCGAAACCAAAGCACTCAAGTCGACGCGACCAACAGGGAGCGGCAACCTTCGTGGAATTTGTAAGGCTACACCTACTGTGGTTCCGCTCTAGAGGCAAGGATGGCAGAAAAATGAGCTGTTTCCCCCCTCTTTCAAGCCAAAACTAGGCACAACCAGCCTTTGGCTTTTACAATGCAACAGGGACTTGTCCCAACCCAGCTATGCTGTGGAACTAGCAAACTTGGCGGCGCACGCCGGACCAGGATGAAGGAATCGCATGAAGTTCAAGAAATTCGGCAAGACCCTTCTGATGAGCGCCCTCTCTACTGGCGTTCTCCTCAGCGTTACGTCTTGCGTCCAGAGTTATTCTGTTGGCTATTTGTATGTAACGGGGACGGTAACGTCCGAGTCCGACGGCAACGGCATCATCAGCGGCTTCAAGATTGACCATAATACGGGCAAGTTGACCCGCATCAACGGATTCCCCATCGCCTCCGGCGGCGCCAACCCGGTCCGCGCCGTGCTGCTCACAGGCGGTCGCTTTCTTTATGTTCTGAACCGGGGAGTGAATGCCGAGGGCGGCTCTGACTGCACCACCGCAGACCCCTGCCAGAATTCCAATATCACCGAGTTCGCGGTCGGCGCCAACGGCATTCTGACGGCCCAGGAGACCTTCTATACCAAGGGCGTCAACCCGTTCCGCTTGATTACCGACGGCTCGAGCTTTATTTATGTGCTTGACCATGATTCTCCGGCTTCCAACTCGACCAACAGCGCCCCGGTTGCGGCCACCAATAACGCGAGTTGCGCGGCGGCCTTGGGCACGGGTGTCACCACCTGTGGCGACATTACCGCCTACGCGATCAACTCGACCACCGGCCGGCTGCAAACGGTTGTGGATAATCAGGCTACGGCAACACTGGGCGCCACGCTGCCCTACTTCCCGGTTCCCGCCAATCCGGTTGACTTTGTCCTGAGCGGCAGCTACATTCTGACGTTGAACGCCACAGCCGCCACGGCTTCCACCTCCTTTCCGTACACAGGAGGCTCGACAGTCTATCCGTACAGCTATTCTTCCAGCACCGGGCAATTGGCAACGACGGGACTCGCATCCCCCGGAAATGTTCTCAATATCAAGGCAGGCAACGCCATCGTGACCGCCGGCGGTTATGTCTGGGTGCTGAACGGCACCACAACTGCGGACAGCAATATTCTGGCCTTCACTGTCGGCACGAACGGCTCTCTGGTGGCCCCAGCCCAGGGAGCAGTTACTGCTGATGATGAATACCAATCCAATCCAATCTACTTGTTGGTGGAGCACAGTAGCAATTACTTCTACGTGGCCAACCAGGGAAATGTTAACGACAAGACCGTTGCACTGAGCGGCATTGCCGGATACGCGATCCAAAAGCCGTTTGATCCTTACGAATTAAAGAGCGATCCTCTGGGCTTCGGCACCGGCGCCGGCCCGGTATGCATGGTCGAGGATCCCTCGGATCAGTACATCTATACGGCCAATTTCGACTCGGCAACGGTAACCGCTCAGGAGATCGAACAGGGAACCGGCTATCTCAACACGCTTGCCAATAGCACGAAGGAGCCTTCCAGCTATGCGCTTACCGGGCAGCCCAGCTGGTGTCTGGTGGATGGGCGCACCAACTAAGCCGTTGATCTGCAGCTGTGTCTGGGGCGGCGGCTGGTCCCCGCTCCAGGCACACGATTGGTCCGCAGTTTTCAAGAACGCAGCCGAATGCCGGGCACAATGTTTTCTGTGGTGTGCCTTGGAATTCGATTCCAAACCTGTTTTTTTGCGCGCCTGAGGTTCTGGCCCGCTGACGAAAGATGCGCATGACGTTCAACAAAACGAGGCAGTTGCTGATGGTTTCCGCAGCCAGCCTGCTGGCGGCCGGACTGATGACCGCCTGCGGTACGCAAACTACGGATTTCGTTTTCGTGGCCAGCGCCAAGGCCGCGGGAAGCAACAACTACGGCGTGATCAACGTCTTCGAGATCAACGCTGTTTCCGGCTATATGCGCCAGATTCCCACCTCGCCGTTCCCCTCTGGTGGGCGCAACCCGGTGGCGGAAGCCGTCGCCAGCGACAACCAGAGCCTCTACGTGGTCAATCAGGATGACAACACCATCGTTCAGTTCAAGATTGGCAGCGATGGCAAGCTCTATCCGCAGAACACCGTGAATACCCCCGGTATCTACCCGCTGGCGGTTGCCGTGAACGGGTCGAACCTGTATGTCGTGGACACCTACCAGCCGCTGACCACCTGCTCTACCGCGGCCCCATGCTCGGGCTCGGTGGGCGTTTTTCCAATCGAAGCAGCCTCCAGTTCGAACGTTGACGGCGCGCTGGGAACAGCAATCGCGAATGCGAGCAATGGCGCAAACTACTGGCCGCTGGCTCTTACCGGCAAGAATTCCGGCGATATTCTTCTTCCGACGGGCATCAACGTTCTGACCTCGGGCTCAAACACCTATGTGTACGTGACGGCATACGACACAACCGCCAAAACAGGCTATGTCTTTGCCTTCCAAAGCATTTCCGGCAAGCTCTACGCCGCGCTTGGTTCGCCATTTGCCGCCGGAACCCATCCGTCCGCCGTTGCCAGCGATTCGACCGGCAGCTATGTTTATGTCACGGACTCGTCCAACGGCAATGTTCACGCCTATTCGGTGCTCTTGGGTGCATTGAGCGAATTGAGCGGCAGTCCGTACTCGGCCGGCAATCAGCCTTCCGCGATCGTCGCGGACCCCAAGTATCCTTATCTCTACGTGGCCAACGCGGTGGATGACACGGTGAGCGCCTTTTCCATATCATCAAGCGGCGCGCTGACCAACATTGCCACCTATGACGCAGGCCTTCAGCCGATGGCGATCGGCATTGACCCGTCCACCTATCACTTTCTTTTTACAGCCAACTTTCTTGGCAACGACGTCTCCAATTTTGAGTTGAACACCGACACGGGCACGCTCGTCAATACACAAAGCTCTCCCTACACGTCGAATGCCGAGCCAACTGCCGTCGCAGCCGTCCCGCACAAGACTTCATAGTGGTTGCGGGAGTGGCCCGCAGCCATCAACTCTAGCAATCCCCGTGTTGGGCTTTTACAATATATACGGGGCAACTTAACCAGTTTTTTGGGCTCGCAAATTGATCGCCCACGACGAAGGAAGCGCATGAAGTTCAGCAAAACGAGCCAGCTCTTTCTGGTCTCTTCCATCGGCCTTCTAGTGGCCACTCTTTTGACTGCCTGCTCGCTCACAACGGTTGATTATGTTTATGTAGCCAGTTCCTCCGGCATCCAGATTTTCGCCGTGGACTCCCAGTCCGGGGCGCTGCGCACCGGCGCAGACACCGTGACCACTGGCCTCAGTTCTCCGGTGGCCATGGCCACCACCTCCGACTACGCGAATCTCTACGTCGCCAACAAGGGGAACAACACGGTTGTTCACTATGCCATCGGCCTACACGGCGAGCTGACGGTCAAGGACACGCTAACCCTCGGCAGCACGCCCGTTGCCCTGGCAACGGACACAGCCGGGACCTACCTGTATGTGGTTGCCAGCGGCAGCACGGCAACGCTGACCGAGTATGCCCTCTCCAGCGGCACGATAGGCTCCGAGACAGCTCAGGAGGCCTTGAGTGCCCCCGGTTACGCAAGCGACACGATCATTCCCACCGGTGTCTCTGTTCTGGTGAACACCGAAACGGTCTCGGGCAATGCCGTTTACGTCACGGCCTACGATCAGTCCGCCTACAATCCAGGCGGAACCACGACCAGCGACAACAGCGCCCCCGGCTATGTCTACGGCTACACTATCGGTTCGGGCGGAACACTGACCGCGACCACAAACAGCCCCTACGCAGCCGGCATCAAGCCCACGGCCATTGCCGCCGAGCCAACGAACTACTACCTGTATGTCACCGACTACGCATCCAACCAACTAATCGGCTACTCAATTATGGGCGGCAACAGACTGAGCTACCTGACCGCCGGTCCCTTCAAGACTGGCAACGAGCCCTCGGCCATCGCCATCGACCCGCGCGGCAAGTTCATCTATGTGACGAACTTCCTTGATTTTAGCGTCACGGCCTACGCCATCACACAAGCTACTGGCGCTCCCACGGTCGCAAACAACGTGACCGGCAACTCCAGCAACTCCACGGACACAGAGCCAGTCGCCATCGCTGTGGACCCTGCGCTGGGCCGGTTTGTCTACACCGCGAACTACCTGGGCAACTCTGTCTCCGGCTTCAGACTGGATGCAGCATCGGGCGCGCTTACCGCGACCCAATCCACACCGTATTCCACGGGTTCAGAGCCCACCGCGGTGGTCATCATCCCCCACGGCAACCACGCCACGCAGTCGATCACCCAGTAAGGCCTAAACAACCTATGCAAACAAAGAAACCCAGCCTCGCGGCTGGGTTTCTTTGCTTGCATAGATGCGCTGGGCGGCGGCGCTCGGAAAGTCCTGATGATGTTCCAACATCGAGCATTCCTTCGGAAGCGATGGAAACGCGGAAAACTCGAAGAAAGACGAAAGACCATGCTTCCGATTCGGTTTTGTAACAGTCGTCCACCTGCGAGACCGACCCACGGGGATAAAACAGTTGGCGTAGTCTCTCTCATAGGAAGAGTAGAAGAATAGCCCAGAGTGAAACGTAGCGGAACCCTGGGTTGGCGTTGCACAGAATCGGTCCGTTCCGTAGGGTCGAATCGAAATCTTCCCAAAAAACTTTTTTCTTTGAAATCAACAACATATATCACAGCCCAAACGTAGTTTCTTCCTAGTGCACGGCTTTAGAGCGAAATCATAGTTGCTGTATTCAGCAACTATGATTTCGCTCTAGGTGTTGGCGTTCATCAGGTTGCGCAGTCTCTTCTGCGCCGGCTTCTCAATGTAGTGCCGCGCCAGCAAGGCCATTCCGATCAGCAGCACGTAGCTGATCCAGGGATCGCACCACACCAAGTGGAGCAAGTTCAGCACGTGGCTACCGTGAACGATATTCCACATGTTGAAGTGCAGCAGGTAGAGGCTGTAGCTGCTATTGCCTATGAAGACCAGTGCGCGGCAGCCGATGATGCGCGACAGCACGTTGTCACCGGAAAGACCCAGAATGACGCAGGCAAACAAGGGCATCAGCAGGCCGTCGTGAATGACGGCATAGGGCACGACAGGTCCCATCGCCAAGAGGCAGTATATCCCGGCAAAACCGCCCAGAGCCAGCCACAGGCGGATGCGGCTTTCATGCGGAATCATGCTGTTCAGGTCGGCCAGCATCACGCCAAAGATGAAGCTGAAGATGTGCGCATACGGAGTGTATTTAAGCGCCCACAGCCAGTGGCCGTAACTCCAGCGAGTGGGATGGGCAATTCCGTCAGGATTGAAGTACATATAGAGCACACCGGGAGCCATGCCCAGAACCCAAATGCCAGCCATCCGCCACAGGAGCGTGCTCATCCGTTGGCACCGCTTCCAGCAGGCCATCCAGGGGAAGATGAAGTAATAGAATGCCTCGGCCGACATGGTCCAGGCCGGGGTATTGACGAAGGTGGCAATCGACGGGATCCAGCCCTGCAGCAGCAGCGGACTGAGCACCACACCCGCCCAGAACATCGCGGGCGTATGGCTGTTCCATTCCTTGGGCAACTGGTCCCAGGCCAACAGCAGACTGAGCAGATAGATGGGGTAAACGCGCGAAAAACGCGCCTTCCAGAAGCGCTTCTTGTCCAGTTCCCCGGCGCGCGCCTTGTCATTGTAGTTATACGCGAGCACATAGCCCGAGAGCAGGATGAAGTAGCTGACGGCAACATAACCGGCATCGATGACCGGCGCCAGCGGGCCAAACCACTCGGGATTGGAGAAATGGAAGAGGACGATGTTGACGGCGGCAAAACAGCGCAACCCCGTCAGGGCATCCAGCCGTGCTGGCCTACGCTTATCCACTGGCTGCAAAACGCCTCCGGGCGTGAGATAGCTGACAGCCTACAGCAGGCAGCCAGAATATCTGGCAACTGAGGACTGTTCGTTGTGAACTGTCAGCTGTTCGCTGCTTACGCTGTCACCAGCGATCCGACCTTTTCGCCCATGACGACCCGCTGGATGTTTCCCGGCTGATTCATGTTGAACACGATCATGGGCAGGCTGTTGTCCTTGCACATGCTCACGGCCGTCAGGTCCATCACCTTCAGCCCCTTGTTCAGGATGTCCATGTAGGTGATCTGCTCGAATTTGACCGCATCCTTCACCTTCACGGGGTCGGCATTGTAGATGCCATCGACTTTGGTGCCCTTCAGCAGAACCTCGGCCTTGATCTCCATGGCGCGCAGGCTGGCTGCCGAATCGGTGGAGAAGTACGGATTTCCGGTGCCCGCCGCGAAGATCACCACGCGACCCTTTTCCAAATGCCGCTGGGCGCGGCGGCGAATGTAGGGCTCGGCCATCTGGTCCATGGCGACCGCACTCATCACACGGCATTGCACATTGCGGTGCTCAAGAGCGTCCTGGAGCGCGATGGCGTTGATAACCGTCGAGAGCATGCCCATGTTGTCGGCGCTGACGCGATCCATCGCCTTGGCCTGCTCGGCCATGCCGCGGAAGAAGTTGCCTCCACCCACGACGATGCCGATCTCCACACCCAGCGCATGAACGTCGGCAATTTCGCCGGTAATTCCGGCGATCTTGTCGGCATCCAGGCCAAACCCACGCGATCCGGCCAGCGCTTCACCTGAAAGTTTGAGAACAATCCGTTTATACATACCTTTTTGAGTATCGCATACCGGAGGGCTGCCGGTTTTCTCCGGTGCAGGGGAACAGAGGGACGATTTACTGGAATTCTCCCCGACAAAATTTGTCGATTCGCTACTGGGACAAGGGGACAAAAGCGAGCCGCAAGGCACAATTCCGAGAAATGCGGGCTTTGAAGGGTACAAAAATTCGAAGGATGTGGGCTTTTTCCCGGACCTAATTCGTTGATTTTGCGTGATTTCTATTCAGTTTTCGAGGAGTTTTTGGTGAAATAAGATAACTTTTGGATGCAGCGCGCTCTGGAGTTGGCCGAGGTTACCTCGCCCAACCCCGCCGCATTTGTTGATTCACTGCCGGGGGCATATTGCGCAACGACTCAAGAGCCGACCTCGGTACCAGGTCTTTGACAGCATAATTATGTTTCATTGGGAAGAGAGTGCTGGTCATAGTCAATTCTGCCACTCAATATCGTTCTATCCTGCCAGCGAATATAGTCCTTTGCTGCCACGCGTTATACTCCAATCCTGCCACCCAGCTCACTGGAAGCTGCCACCTTCATGGTGATTAGGGGAAATTGCTTGATATCATCCATGCCGAAGGCATGATCGCTTTTTCATAATCCGCGCCGAAAGCGCGGCGGACAACCTCCAGCCTGAAGTCTCCAGTAGGTTTGGCGGGGCCCGGTGATCGGGCTCACTCGAAACTTCCGAATTGGCGACCACACAGGCACAACCCAACCAGCCGCCCCGGCTTTCTTCCCCTAGTGAACGCGATCAGTACCTGTCTTCCCTAGCTGAATTATTTGCTCAATTAGCGCGTCTATTTGCTCGTCAGCGGGAGGACTGGGAACGGCAGATGCTTGGGCAAACATTTCCAGATAAGCCGCCTCCAGCTTTGGATCAACCATCGCCAGCACATTCCTCATCGCAACACACGCCACACGAAGTCTAGCAATATCCTTGCGCTGTTCTTTGAGGACTTCGAGCAATTTCTGGAAAAGCTGTAATTCCGGGGTCATAGGGTCTACTTTTGAGCATTGAAGAATCGACAGAATGCTTTGATAGCATTTTTGCCGTCATGTTTGTCGGTTGCGAAAACCACTTTTCCCTGTTTGTCATAGAGTGTGATGTAGTAATGGCACAAAAACCCAGGGCAAGCTCCGCTTGCAAAAATGACGTACTTCGCCTCAGATTCATCACGAACGATAGAAACATTCGGGCATACGTCGCGAAAACCATTTGTGAGTAGCGCTCTTTCCATTCCCTCCGAAGATCGCGGGTCAATTACGACCTTGACCTGGCGTGTGGATGGTTGATCTTTGCTATTTTCGGCAGCCGCCGTAGAGGTGGACTGTGCCGATGTTCCCACAGCCCCCGCCAGAAACGCCAAGGCTGCCCAGATGGGGATGAATCGTAGCCTCATTGGAGCAGAACTCATGAACTTCGCACCTCACCGGCAGTATACTCGCCCCAAATAGAAAAGGCCCTCGATGCCAGTCGAGATTTGGATATGACGCTCCAGCCCTTTGGGTTGGTGTTGTGGCGTTTCCTCGAATTTGCCGCGACATAGTCGTACGCTCAACTTGAGCCCCAAGCATGTGCTCGGAATGAAAGGAGAATTGAACATATGTTTTACGAGATACACATCGTACCCACCGACTCAAAAGAGGGGCTGCGCTTCGAACTATCTATGTTCCTGCACGGATCGGGCGATCCGGTGCTTGGAACCCAATTGGAAACATGGGATAAGGTGTCCGCGTTTCTTGGCTCCGTAAACACGGCCCCGGAGCGTATTGATGAAGCGCGGAAAAAAGTCCTTGAAAAAAGGAAAACCGACACCATTCAGAATCTGCTTCTAACCGATGAGCAGTTAAGGAGGTTGGGACTTAAGCGCAAATAGATCGATGGCGCATCGCGGCTACAAGGTCTCAGGTTTCCGGGATTACTCCCGCCAAGTACGGCTCCTGGGTCCCAAGATTCTGGCGGTTCCGGGCGAATGACCGGCTATGCGGAACTTTGCCAGATTTTCGCCAGGCAGAACCTTGGCAGCCCGAGCTGAACCGGCCCGGCAGCAAGGCAGTATAACGAGTGGCAGCAAAGCACTATATCCAGCAGAGAGGCGCGGGCGGGGACGCCCGCACTACAGCCAGCCGGGAGGCCGGCGCTACATTTCTGATAGGTACATTTTCATATTGTCATAGACCTAAAGCATTTTCGGAATAGGGCTTGACTCAACCACGCACAACAAGTTGTGGTACGGCGACCTGCCGGAATTGTGATCGAAAGAAACTGGATTCACGGAGCAAACATTCCTCAGGGGCTAGTGCTACAGTTGTACTTGCTTCGGATCTTCTCGTTCCGGGCCTAAAGGCCCCGATTTATGGGACATTTTTTCAGGGGCCTGAAGGCCCCTGCTCCCTCCGAATCGCAATTTACAAGTGTAGTAATAGAGCGAAACCAGAGCAGGTGTAGCCTTGCGAGGCTCACGAAGGTCGTCGCTCCCTGATGGTCGCGTCGACTTGAATGATTTGGTTTCGAGGTACACTTACTCTGGTTTCGCTCTAAAGCCTTCCAAACCGTTCCAGATTCAATCGAGGCCCAGGGCTTACGCCCCGGGCCTCGATTGAATCTGGAATGCTGACGAAGTTACTCGGCTGCCGGTTCTACAGCCTTGGTGGTGGCGATGGTCCAGTCGGGCGCACCCACCTTGAAACGCGCGAAACGGCGCACGGTGATGTTCTCGCCCAGCTTGCCAACCTTCTGCCCGATCAACTCCTTGATGGTGATTCCCTGTTCCTTGACGAAGGGCTGATCCAGAAGGCAGACCTCTTCGTAGAACTTGCCCATCTTGCCCTCGACGATCTTCTCGATCACGGGAGCGGGCTTGCCGGTGGCGGCTGCCTGGGCGCGATAGATGTCCTTCTCGCGAGCCAGATCGGCTTCCGTCACGTCCTCGCGCCGCACATAGCGCGGGTCAGAGGCCGCAATGTGCATCGCGATGTCCTTGAGCAGTTCCTGGAAGTCCTCGGTGCGAGCCACAAAGTCGCTCTCGCAATTGATCTCGACGAGTACGCCCAGCTTGCCGCCGGCGTGGATGTAGGTGCCCACCGCGCCTTCGTTGGTCGAGCGGGCAGCCTTCTTCTGCGCCGAGGCCATGCCCCGCTTGCGCAGCACCACAAAAGCATCCTCGAGGTTCCCTTTGGACTCCTGCAACGCCTTCAGGCAGTCGCCCATAGGCGCGCCGGATTTATCCCGAAGTTCTTTCACCTGCTTGGCACTAATTTTTTCGCTCACTGTCGTCGTCTCTCTTTTCCTGGATTCTGTGTCTTGCTCAATACTCGGCCAGCGATGTTACGGCATAAGAAAAGCGTGGCGCGCAACTCTGGCGGCCACGCTCTGTCTCACTCTGCGCATCGGTGCGCAGGAAAGCTTAGGAAGCAGAAGCTCCGCCAGCCGCTTCGGCCTCGTCCAGCGCCGCAACCGCCGCGGGCGCCTTGCGAATGCCGCCGCCCAAGGCAGCTTCCAGATCCACAACATCGACCTCGACCGGCGCGGCTTCGACCGCCACAGCCTCGACGGCCACTGCGGCTTCGGCCACCGGAGCAGGCTGCTCCTCCTGGAAAGCCTTGTCGCTCACCAGATTCACACCCTCGAGCGCCGCATCGGCGATCTTGGAGGCGAACAGGCGAATGGCGCGCAACGCATCGTCGTTGCCCGGAATCACGTAATCGACCACCGTAGGATCGCAATTCGTGTCCACCACGGCCACCACCGGAATGCCCAGCTTGCTGGCTTCCTTGACGGCAATCGCCTCGTTGTTCGAGTCGATGATGAACAGCGCGTCCGGCAATTTCTTCATGGTCTTGATGCCGGCCAGATTCTCCTGCAGGTGCTTGCGCTCCCGCTCCAGGCGAATCACTTCCTTCTTGGTCAGCAGTTCATAGCGGCCATCCGTGGCCATCTCGTCGATTTCCTGAAGGCGCTTCACAGACTTCTGCACCGTCACCCAGTTGGTGAGCAAGCCGCCCAGCCAACGATGGTTGATGTACGGCATCCCCGCGCGGGTGGCTTCTTCGGCCACGGCGTCCTGCGCCTGGCGCTTAGTGCCGACAAACAGAATATTCTTGCCCTCGCCGCAAAGCTCGGTGACAAACTTCGACGCTTCCTTGAAAAGCTTGAGCGTCTTCTGCAGGTCGATGATGTAGATTCCGTTACGCTCGCCAAAGATGAATTCCTTCATCTTGGGATTCCAGCGCTTGGTCTGATGCCCGAAGTGAACACCTGCTTCGAGCAGTTCCTTCATTGTGATCGCGGCCAATGGCCCTCCTTGTTGAAGTGCATCCGGACCCGTTCTACTGTTGTCCGGATTGAACCCGCCTTCGCGGGGATTTGATGAAGCAGCTGACAGCTTACAGCTAACAGCTGGAAGTTGGCGGCTAGCAGCGTGCAGCGAACAGTAAACCGAAAACGGAAAACTGTTCGCTGCAAGCTGCCAGCTAAAAAACTACCGCTTGCTGAACTGGAAGCGAGCGCGTGCGCCCTTCTGACCGTACTTCTTGCGCTCTCTCATGCGCGAGTCGCGGGTCATCATGCCTTCAGCCTTGAGCACTTTACGCAACTCAGGATTGAACTGGACCAGCGCGCGGGCAACGCCCAGTTTGACGGCATCGGCCTGCGCGGCCACGCCGCCGCTTCTCACGGTGGTCACCACATCAAAGCTCGAAGACAATTCGACCAGCGCCAAGCTGCGCTTGGCAGCCACACGCTGCTGCTCGGTCACGAAGTACACATCGTATGCCTTGCCGTTGACTTTCCACTCGCCCGTGCCAGGACGAAGAAAAACGCGCGCGATCGCCGACTTGCGCCGTCCCGTCCCGTAATACTGAACCAGATCTGCCATTCTTTGCTCTCTTCCTCTTAGCTACCAAGCCTTCAGCCTTCCAGCCAAAAGCCAGCCGCTGCGGTTATGCGATGTCCAAAGCCACCGGCTGCTGCGCCTCATGAGGGTGCTTGTCGCCGCGATAGACTTTCAGTTTGGTTGCCATCTGGCGGCCCATCTTGCTCTTGGGCAACATGCCCTTGATAGCCTCTTCCAGAACCTTTTCCGGCCTGCGGTTCAGCAAGCGCGTGAACGACTCCTCACGCAGCCCACCTGGAAATCCCGTGTAGCGCCGATAGATCTTGCTTTGGGACTTCAGGCCAGTCAGGCGGATCTTCTCCGCGTTGATCACGATGACGTGGTCGCCCGTATCGATGTACGGAACATACTGGGGATTCAACTTGCCGCTCAACACGTCGGCAGCCTTGGTTGCCAGACGGCCCAGCGTCTTGCCGCTGGCATCCAGTACAAACCACTTGCGTTCAAAATCCTTGCCACTCGGAACAAAGGTGCTCATTTCTCTCCTACCCTCTAAGACGCCTGTCTCAAAAAATCCTGCTGCAGGGCAAAACCCAACAAAAATCCAGCACAAAGCGCTCTTGCCCGCGCCGATCAAGCGCACAGGCCTGCTTGCCACCCACTACCAAACAAATCTGTTCGGGTGAGGAATGCCGGAGTTCGCCCCTCAAGGGCTCTGCCTGCGCCGGATTTGTGCCCAACAACGCACTTCCAGCCGCCGACAGCCTGTTCCAGCCGATTCCTCCAGGAAATCAACCAGACGGATCCGGGTGAGCACACATCGCCCCGACACACAGACCCCAGGCGCAACACCGCGCAAGGATTCCAGAATAAACGAATCAAGCCTCTGAGTCAACGAAATGCTGAATGGACGGGGAGTTTCTTGCCGCCTCTTCAACGTCCACCCTTCAGAAAATCCGACCGGCCGGCCCCGGAATCCACCCGTTGGCCTTTTCCCAGGCGGCCTTTTGTGGCACACTTATCACATGGGAAACAAAGATAAAGGCCGAAAAGAAGTCAAGAAAGCACCCAAACCGAAGCCAAAAGCGCTACCGCAGAGACGCGAAGGGTTCACGCCCCCACCGGCGAAGTAGGACCCAGTTCGTGCGCATCACTGGTGAGCCGCGCAACAGACGCGGAGGGGCTTTCCCTGCCTTGGGAAAGCCTTTTTTGCGTCCTCGGTACGATTCAGGCTCCCTTTTGTGCGGCGCGGTCACATCAGTGTTCTTCTTCAAGTTCCACCGTAAAGCGCGTACCTTGAAGAAGAGTCGTCACCAGGGGTGTACCCATGCATAGGAAATCGGCTGCCCTGCTTGTTGCCACTCTGCTTTTTACCGCCGCCGCGGCACAGGAACCGGCACGAATTGTTGCGGCGCCTGCCTTCTCCACTCTGCCCGCCGTTCTGCCGCCGGGTCGCGCCACGATCGGAGTCGCTCTGGAGGGCGGCGGCGCGCTAGGCCTTGCACACGTCGGCGTTCTGCAATGGTTTGAGGAGCATCGCATCCCCGTCGACCGTATCAGCGGCACCAGCATGGGGTCGCTGGTCGGCGCGCTCTACGCCACGGGCAGCACACCGGCCGAGATGCGCGCGCTGGCCGTCAGCGATGCCTTCACCCGCATTTTCACCCTGCAAACCGCTTATGCCGATGCGAGTTTCCGCCGCCGCCAGGATCAGCGCGAACTTCCTCAGGCGCTCACCGTCGGCCTGAAGCACAGCGTCGCAATGCGCAACGCCCTGCTCGCCGATCGCGGCGTCAGCGAGTTTCTCTCGACCAATCTGCCCAGCTACAACCGCGAAGATCTGGACTACGACCAACTGCCCATTCCCTTTCGCTGCGTGGCGACCGATCTGAACACGCTGGCGCCGGTCACCTTTGCCTCCGGGCCTTTGCCCCTGGCCGTCCGCGCCTCGATCTCCATTCCCGGCGTCTTTCCGCCGATTCAGGGCCGCAACGGCCACTATCTGGTCGATGGCGGCATCGTCGACAACCTGCCCACCGATGTTCTCAAGCATGATCTCGGCGCTGGTGTGATCATCGCAGTTCGCCTGGAGGATGCGCCCCTGACCGGCGTCGACACCGGTTCCATTGTGGGCGTGCTCAATCGCGCCTTTTCGGCCGGCATTGTCCGCAACGTCGAACAGGCAGAGCATCTGGCCGACGTGGTGGTCACCGTGCCGGTCGGCAGCTTCTCCGGCATGGACTACGCCAAGGCCGCGCAATTGATCGATGCTGGCTACAAAGCCGCCGAGCAGAACCGCGCTGCCCTCTTGCGCTACGCCCTCGACAACGACGGCTGGAAGGCCTACCTGGCCGCCCGCGAGAGCCGCCGCCGACCGCAACCCGGCCTGCTGCGCCAGCTTCGCGTGGAAGGCGGAGAGCCGGGCGCTGTCCGCGAGGTACAGAGCGACCTGAAGCCCATCGAGGGCAAGCCGATCACGCCCGCCACCACCCTCAACGCCCTGATCGGCATCCAGTCCAACGGCGGAATCAGTGCCGCCTGGGAGACCTTTGCCCCCGCGCCCGCCTCCACACAGCCCGTGCCCGACACGGGCTTGCTGGTCCGCCTCAGCAACGACCGCACCGGCCCGCCTTATCTGCTCATCAGTCCCGCATTTGCCGCCACTACTTCCAACATAAGCCGGGGCGAGATGACCTTCCGGCTGGTCGATCAGAACCTGGGCGGCTTTGGCTCCGAGTTGCGCGGCAACGCCAGCCTGGGCTACATGACCGACCTGTCCGCCGAATACTACCGCCTGCTCACGCCCGACGGCTATTTTTTCGAGCCGCGCGCTGGCATCGTTCGCAAGCCGGTTTATCTCTGGGCCAACCAGAAACGCATTGCCGAACGCTTTCAGCAGGATCTCGGCGCGGGCATTGAGGCCGGCCGGACTTTTTCGAATCAAACGCAAGTTTCCGCCGAGTGGCGCGCCGAAAGCACGCACTGGAGCCTGCGCACCGGCTCCGGCGGCGGGCCTTATCTGAATGGAACCGCGCAGACCGGCCTGCTACACATCAAAATTGACACGGATTCGGCAGGTGCCGTCTCTCCCAACGGCTTTCGCGTGGAAGCTTCGGCGGGCGCGCTCTACCATGCCGTGGCGAGCGACAACGCGCCGCTGGTCAATCTCTCTTTCCATGCCAACCACTCCTGGAAAGAGACCAACCTCTTCGGCATCAGTGGCGAAATCAACTCCTACCTGCGCGCCGATGTCGCCGAACCCTACCGCTTCACCCTGGGCGGGCCGATGCATCTGTCCGCCGCCTCCCTTGACGAGTACCGCGGCACCGACACGTACCTGGCCAACGCCAGCTATATGCGCCGCCTGGCAGCCCTGCCCACAGGCTTGGGTCATGGCCTTTACGGCGTCTTCACTTATGAGGCCGGAGAAATCTGGTCACCAGAGACCAAGGCCATCCTACGCCAGGATGGCATCACCGGCCTGGTAGCCAGCACGCCCATCGGCCTGATTACCTTCGGTATCTCGGTGGGCGACGCCGGCCACCGCAAGGTCTTCATCACGCTGGGACGCTGGTTCTGAGAAGGCAACCACGCCGTTACTAGTAAGAAACAAAAGTGCAAGTTCAACAAAATACGACGAGGTCACGGAGTTCTACGAACTCCCACCCATCGGACAAAAACAAAAACGTCCGATGGATGGGGCACAGCTTCATCCTCCATGGGTCGACGAAGCCGGTGGGGGAGTCAAAAGTCATTTGACTGCCGAGTAGTGGAGCGCTACGCTATACGGATGATTAAGAGCTTCCGGCATTCTGGCATCGAAGAATTTTTCTTGACCGGAAGCAAGGCAGGAATTCAGCCCGCACATGCCGTTAGGCTCTCAGTTCAACTTTTTCAGTTGAATCGAGCCCGGTCTGCAAAAGATATGGATGCTCCGGGGTGGGGATTGCACCCTTTGCGCGGAGGCCTGAAGCACCATTGGTCCGTAAAGGTAAACGGCAATTGGCGCTTGACCTTCACATTCGAGGGCGAGAACGCGATTCTCGTTGACTATCAGGATTACCACTAGGAGAGAACTCATGCGCATGCACAATCCGCCACACCCCGGCAAAGTGCTTCGGGAATTTCTGGGCGACACAAATATCACGGCTGCCGCAAAGCATTTGAAGGTTTCTCGCGCAACGCTTTCGCGCATCCTGAATGGCAAAGCCGGTATCTCGGCCGATATGTCGTTGCGGCTTTCCGCTGCGTTTGGAACTCACGCCGAAATCTGGTACGAGTTGCAGACCGACTATGACATGTGGCAAGCATCCCAGAAAAAGCAGCCGAAGATCGAACCGTTCAGCCGCGCAGCATAGGGAAAAAAGAATCTCATATACACGAAGGCCCTCCCAAGCGGAGGGCCTTCGTGTATATGAGATACAGGCAGTTGCGGCTTTACGCCACGACTTCGATGCCCATCGAACGGGCCGTGCCCTTGATGCTCTTGATGGCCGTCTCGACCGAGGCAGCGTTCAGGTCGGGCATCTTCTGCGTGGCGATTTCGCGCACCTGCGCTTCGGTCACCTTGCCAACCTTTTCCTTGTTGGGCGTGCCGGAACCCTTGGCGAGCCCGGCGGCCTTCAGCAGCAACACGGGCGCCGGAGGCGTCTTGGTGATGAAGCTGAAACTGCGGTCCGCATAGACGGAGATGACGACTGGAATGACCAGCCCTTCCAACTCCTTCTTCTGCGTGCGCGCGTTGAACTGCTTGCAGAACTCCATGATGTTGACCTGCGCCTGACCCAGCGCGGGGCCAACCGGAGGCGCCGGCGTTGCCTTGCCGGCAACAATCTGCAGCTTAACGGAACCAGTAATCTTTTTTGGAGCAGCCATGATGTATTCCTTCAGAACCAGCTTCTAGCTCCCGGCTTCTAGCTTTCCACTGGACATTTTCCCGTACAAATTTTGGTGTTGGCGCCGCAGCGTTCGCTCGCAACCGGTCGCCCGCCAGGTGGGCACATCCGGCTAGAAGCTGAAAGCTAGTAGCTAGCGGCTGAAAACCAACTACTCAATCTTGTCGACCTTGCCAAACTCCAACTCGACCGGCGTGGACCGCCCGAAGATGGTCACCATGACCTTCATCGTCTCGCGATCTTCGTTGATCTCATCCACCACGCCGTTGAAGTTGGCAAACGGCCCATCGGTAATGCGGACCTGTTCGTTCTTCTCAAACTTGATCTTGAGCCGCGGCTTGTCCTTGGAGGTCTCGGTGCGGAAGAGGATTCCACTCACTTCTTCCTCCGTCAACGCCACCGGCTTGTCGCCCGTGCCAAGGAAGCCCGTCACTTTGGGCGTGTCCTTCAACACGTGCCACATCTCGTTGTCCAGATCCATTTCGACCAGCACGTAACCGGGCAGGAAAACCCGCTCCACGGTGCGCTTCTTGCCGTTGACGATCTCCGTCACCGGCTCGGTGGGAATCATGACCCGGCCCACCCTGGCGCCCAGCCCGAAGGCTTCCACGCGGCTGATGATCGAATCGCGCACCTTGCGCTCAAAGCCCGAGTAGGCGTGCAGGATATACCACATGAAACGCGGGTTGCGCTCCGGCACGGCCTGCTCCGGCGTAGTCTGATCCGGTGTAATTTCCGGCACGGCCTGCTCCGGCGGGGTCTGCTCGGCGGGTTGTTCCAATTCTTCTGCCATCATGCTCTCGTTTCGCAACTACAGTTACGCCTAAAACCCGCCCAGCTTGCCCAACAACTTATGCAAACCCTGCTGGAAGATGAAGTCCACCACCATGAAAAACAGCCCAAAGATGAAGACAGCAATGATCACCACCGTGGTGGTGGTTTGCACTTCCTTCCACGAAGGCGTGACCACCTTGCGCAGCTCCGCGCGCACATCCGTCAGGAAGCGCGTGAATTCCTTCCACTGCCCAACCACACTGCCAAAAAAATTCGACGAGGGATCTGTGCCCTGCCGCTTTTCCGGCCGATCATCACCGTTCGCCATCATTGCCTTCGATGCCATGTTCCATTCCTTCGCGCCTGGCTTCACGCCATGCGCATCCAACTCAATCTGGCAGGGGCGGAGGGATTCGAACCCGCAAGTTCGGTTTTGGAGACCGACAGTTTAGCCATTGAGCTTACGCCCCTAAAAACAGCTTTCAGTCAACAGCGAACAGTTTACAGTCAAAAGCCCGATATTTCTGAACTTTCTTGTCAACTGCTAACTGTCAACTGTCCGCTGTTAGCTGTTCTACTTCGCTTCCTTATGCACCTGGTGCTTGCGGCAACGGTTGCAGAACTTCTTGAACTCGAGACGGCCTGTGGTCGTCTTCTTGTTCTTCGTCGTCGAGTAGTTCCGTTCCTTGCACTCAGTGCACTGCAATGTAACAATTTCCCGCATTCTCAATCCTTCCAGAGATCAGAGGCAGGGGCTAGAGATCAGATCGATCTTGCTAGTCCCTATTCCCTGTTCTCTGCTACTTGATAATTTCCGAGAGGGTGCCCGCACCAACCGTGTGGCCGCCTTCGCGAATTGCAAACCGCAAGCCCTTTTCCATGGCCACCGGCGTAATCAACTCCACCGTCAGCTCCACGTTGTCGCCCGGCATCACCATCT